>Ga0325404_1000016_pt1 | contig 143214 bp, 68 predicted proteins | sample PopdelMetagenome_18_FD_205664 | JGI IMG/M metagenome (GOLD analysis project Ga0325404, IMG submission 205664) | Populus deltoides microbial communities from Bellville, Georgia, United States - Xylem-Control-R1 | ecosystem: Host-associated > Plants > Phyllosphere > Stem > Wood/Secondary xylem...
AGATAAGGAGTATCCCAAAAATAATATTTAGCATCAGCTCGTAACTTGTCTTTTTGGGATGTAGACAAACCTGGAGGGAATTCTTTGGTGACTAAATAGTTCACCAAATCAGCATACCATGGTCTTGTAGAGGAATGTAACACATACAACTGCTCATCGGGGAATGTCTCTCGTATTGTTTCGGTTTGTATATCCTCAGTCCTCAGTCGGCTCAAGTGATCAGCCACATGATTTTCGGCACCTTTTTTGTCTTTGATCTCAAGATCAAATTCTTGTAAAAGCAAGATCCACCTAATCAATCTTGGTTTGGACTCCTTTTTCTTCAAAAGATACCTTAAAGCTGCATGATCAGTAAAAACAACGACTTTTGTACCAAGTAGATATGACCTGAATTTTTCAAGAGCAAATACCACTGCAAAAAGTTCCTTTTCAGTTGTATGGTAATTACATTGTGCTCCGTCCAACATACGGGAAGCATAAGCGATAATATGCAAATTCTTCCCTATTCTTTGCCCAAGGACAGCCCCTACCACATAGTCACCAACATCACACATTATCTCAAAAGGCTCATCCCAATTTGGTGGTTGGATGATAGGGGCAGATGTGACACTCCTCTTAAGCTCATCATAGACATCTTTACATGCTTGATCAAACACAAAATCTACTTCTTTGGCTAATAGTTTGCACAAGGGTGCTGTAATCTTCGAGAAATCTTTAATAAAGCGTCGATAGAAACCTACATGGGTAAGAAAAGAATGAATTTCCCTCATGCATGAGGGGTAAGGCAATGATGAAATAACATCTATTTTAGCTTTATCAACCTCTAATCCATGTGAAGACATAACATGCCCAAGAACAATTCCTTGTTCTACCATAAAATAACACTTTTCATAGTTTAAGACAAGGTTAGTTTCAATGCACCTTTTCAAGATCAAAGATAAATTTTCTAGACATTTATCAAAAGAATCATCATACACCATGAAATCATCCATGAAAACCTCAATTATTCTTTCAACATAGTCAGAAAAAATACTCATCATGCATCATTGAAAAGTTGTAGGTACATTACAGAGACCAAAGGGCATTCTCCTATCTGCATATGTACCAAATGGACATGTAAATATAGTCTTTTCTTAATCCTCAAGATTAATAACAATCTGATTGTATCCACTATATCCATCAAGAAAGCAATAAAAAGACTTACTTGTTAGGCGTTCAAGCATTTGATCCATGAATGGTAATGGAAAATGATCTTTGTGTGTAGCAAGATTTAGCTTTCTATAATCAACACACATTCTCCATCCACTCGAGATGCGAGTAGGAATGAGCTCATCATTTTTGTTTTTCACCAACGTGATTCCGGTCTTTTTAGGCATCACTTGGATTGGCGCTACCCATTTACTGTCTGTGATGAGGTAAATGACACCTGCATCTAACAATTTCAAAATTTCAGCTTTCACTACCTCCATCATAGGCGGGTTTAACCTTCTTTGCATTTCCATTGTTGGTTTTGCATTGTCCTCCAATAGTATGTGATGCATACACATTGAGGGACTAATGCCCTTGATGTCGGCTAAAGTTCATCCAATGGTCGTCTTGTGATCACACAACAACTTCACAAGTTTTTCCTCTTGCATACTTGTCAAACCTTTTGCTATGATAACAGGAAGTGTATTGTTGTCGCCAATGAATACAAACTTCAAATTATCGGGCAAAGGTTTTAATTCTAACTCGGGGGCCTGTAAAATAGATCACAAAAGCTTTTTATGTGAGAGTACTAAATCAACAAAAACATTACCATGGGGAATGGTTTGCAAAGCTTGTAAGGCCAATACTGATTCGTGCATGTTTTGGGGAACACACACGTACCTCTCCATCTCTTCTATCTTGGTGAAATCATAGTCATAGCTCAAAGCTATGCTTAATCCGTCTTCGCAATCAAAATCACAAACTTGATGCGCACACTTATCAATTTGGTCATAGCATGTGATAGAATAAACATTGTTATAAGGATATTTCATTGCATCATGAAAATTGAATTCAATTTTTTCATCTCCTACCTCCATAGACAAGGTATCCTTACCACAATCAATCTTTGTGTTGGTAGTTTTCAAGAATGGTCTCCCAAACAATATAGGAGTGCTGGTTGATGAATCACAAGAATCATGTTCCATATCAAGAATATAAAAGTCACATGGAATAACCAAACTATCAATCTTGACTAGGACATGTTCTATCACACCAAGTGGGTAAACAAAACTATGATCCGCAAGTTGTATTACAATACTAGTTTTATTCAAAGGCTCTAGACTAAGAGAATCATAAACATGTTTAGGCACAACACTAATGGATGCACCTAAATCGCATAAAGCTCTTTTAAAACTAGCATTACCAATAACACATGGGATAGTAAACACACCTGGGTCTTTTTGTTTCAAAGGCAGATTCTTTTGAACAACGGCAGATACAACTTCACCCATACTTACTATTTCATGACCTTTCAGTTTGAAAGCTCTCTTGGTAGTACACAACTCCTTCAAGAATTTTGCATACTTGGGAATTTGCTTGATAGCATCAAGCAAAGGAATGTTCAGTTTCACTTTTTTGAAAACCTCTAAGATCTCTTTTTCTTTGTCTTCTTTTTTTGACCTTGAAGAACTCACAGGAAAGGGTGGAATTGTTTTAAAACTAGAATTTATTGAGTGAGGAGTTATCTTTGGAGTGTTGGTCTTTGTTTCAGTTTGTGGAGGAGGAGGATGTTCCTTCTTTGTATTCAATTCAGTTTATATCTCTTCTTCTTCCTCCATCTCAATTTGTTTCGACCTATTCTCTTCAAGTTCTTTCCCACTTTGCAGCATGATCGCACTAACATTTTTTTTTGGATTCAATGCTTGGGAGGGTAATTTTCCATTCATTTGTGTTTCCAATTTCCCCACACTTGAAGCTACTTGCCCCATTTGCTTCTCCAAGTTGTGAATACTTGACCTTGTTTCCTATTGAAAAGACATGATATTTTGTTGCAAGGTCACAGTGTTAGAAGCCAATGTTTTCATCATCTCACGAAGATCATCATTGGATGATGACCCCATAACATTGGAGTTTGTAAATGGAGGGGGTTGTCTTGCTTGATAATTCTGTTGGGATTGAAATTCATGGGGATGGAACTATCGGCCTCGATTGCCTTGTTGAGGTGGGTTCCCATAGCGTAAGTTGGGATGATCTCTCCATCCGGGATTGTACATGTTGGAAAAGGGATCATAGTTATGCTGGGGTTGTCCGTTGAATGCTCCATCAATTGCATGAGCTTGTTCAATGTAATCTTATTGCATTGTTGGGCATATATCCAAAGCATGTCCTTATAAGGAGCATATGCTATAAACTTTCACCTGCTGCACATTTCCACAAGCCAAAGAACGCACAAGAGAAGTAAGATCATTAACTTTATTTTCAAGGTTAGAAATAGTTACCTCATTTACTCGTTTGTTGGAGAAGTCTCCACGAGTTTCAAACTGTTTTTTGAGTTGGCTGCCATGTTTGAGATCAATTGGGATGTAGCCTCGGGTGTCTTATCCACCAATGCGCCTCCACTTACAGCATCAATGATACTACGGTCAGTAAGCATCAATCCTTCATAGAAATATTGAATGAGCAGCTGATCGGGTATTTGATGATGAGGGCATTGAATGCATAGTTGCTCAAATCTTTCCCAATACTCGGAAAGAGTCTCTCCATGAGATTGTCGAATCCCACATATTTCTTTCCTTATATTGGTAACTCGAGATGCTGGGAAATACTTCTCAAGGAAAATCTTCTTCATGGCATTCCAAGTTCCAATAGATCCTGGGAGAATAGAGAAAAGTCATGCCTTTACTGCCCCCTTCAAAGAGAAAGGAAAAGCTTTCAACTTAACTTGTTCTTTATCAACTCCATTCGGTTTCATGCCAACACAAACCATATGGAACTCCTTGAGATGAGTATGAGGATCTTCTCCTACAAGACCATTGAATGTTGGTAACAAATGTATAAAACCAGATTTGAGCTCAAAGTTTACATTATTGTCAATGTTTATGCACAATGGTTGATTTTCCACGTTAGGAGCAGCAAGCTCCTTGAGTGTTTGTTACCGTGCAACCGCCTTGGTGTTGAGGCAAGTTTCCTTTCTTAACCTGCGTAAAGTGCTTTCTATTTCAATATCAACCTGCACTTGAATTTGATTAGTAGAACGGGTCACAGGCATAAATCGCTAAGAAAACTCAAAAGAAAGCAACTACACAAGAGATAAAAAAAAAATAATGCAAATTGTATGAAAACCCTACGCTAGAAAACTAAAACTACCTAAAAACCCTAGAAAACAGCGGAATTTGGCCTCAATAGGGCGGGGCTAGTGATTTAACACTAGTCCTGTTCAGAACGTCATTTCCCTTCAGGAAACAAAAGATCAAAACCTAATTCCACCAAAAATTCTTTTTTGAACAGTACCGCTACCGCAAGTGAATAGTACTGCCGCAAGCAAAAATTTTGTTTCTCCTTTTTTTTTTAATCACAGCAAATAAAAATAATAGTACAAGCACAAGAATCAACTAAAATTACCTCTCCGGTAATGGCGCCAAAATTTAATATTTTAATTTGTATATGGTTAAGTATCTGAAGGACAAATAAAATCATGTTGTATTTCTCGTGAAAATGTAAGAACACGTTTCTACATATATTCTGGGATTTAATAGCTGATTTATTAAAGTCTTAAGAATTTGACTAATATGTTTAATTGCAATTAACTGTAATGTGTGTATTTTACAAAGAAAATATAAAAAAATATTTTTGTGTGTTGCATACGGTCAATACTCTAACATGTTTTAAACTTTTTTATATATATAAAAAACAAATATTTGAAGTTTTGAAAATGTGTTTTTGCATGGATTTCTTAAACACAACAAAAAAATTAATTTCTTGCATTTGTGGATTTTACAACATGTTTGTAAAGCTCCAAAGGGTATTGGCCAATATTCCAAAAAAATAAAAAAATCTTATTTTGGGGGAATTCATCTATTATTCACCGTTAATGTTTGGATAAAGAAATCCCAAAGGGATGAATATCCAAAATATTATTGGGAATAACTTGTTATTATTCACCGTTAATGTTTGGATAAAGAAATCTCAAAGGGATGAATATCCAAAATATTATTGGGAATAACTTGTTATTATTCACTATTAATATTTCGATAAAGAAACCCTAAGTGGTAAATATCCAAATTAATTTTCTAGGAATAATAAGTCATCGCACATCCTTGAAAGAAGCATTGATTATAATTGAGGACATTTCAATTTCTGACTCCACGGTTTACGAGCCGTGAGAGTATGGAACACTAAGGCAAAAATAGGCTTTTAAAGCGCCTTGAATTTCCTTACATTTCTAAATTTTTGTCCCTCCTCCTTGTGATTTACGAGTCCCAAAAAATTTTGAAATACTAAGGGAAAAATGAGCTTTTAAAGCACATGGAATCTCCTTGGATATTTATCTTAATAAATTTAGTCTGAATCAAACACAGATTTCAAGATATCTGCATTGGTTCTCCTTGCTACTTTGTAGATATATCTAAGGGTGTGATCCACATTGACCAAGGGTTATTTCTTTTTAAACTTTCAGCCCAAATCCATTCATCATAGCAAAACGTATCCTAGGAAAACACCAACACTATAGCAATTATAAGGCAAACCAAACACCAAGCAGCTTACCTTAGGTAGGGCGTACTAGGGGTGCTAATACCTTCCCTTTACGTAACCAGTCCCTTGCTTTAGAATCTCTGAAAGAACAGTTAGGTTTTCTAGTGACCATAATACTAGGTGGCGACTCCTTATTCACAATAAAACAAAAGACCCCGAAATCAATCGAGGATTATCATGACGCCGCGCTCCACCGCGAGGGTGCGACAAGGGAAACAACTTCACTCCCACTAACTTTTTTATAAACACAACATTCATCCATATTTTTGATGAAATCAAACTGTTTAACTATCTTAGTAAATGGATATTCCAACTCCGTGAAGCTTGTTTAAGCCCATAAATGGATTTTTATAGCTTGCATATTTTACTCACAAATTTTTTAGATTCAAAACTTTCAAGTTGTCACATACACATCTTCTTGAAGATTTTCATTTAGGAATATAGTTTTAACATTTATTTGTTAAATCTCATTATCATGGTATGGAACTATAGCAAGCAAAATCCTTATGGATTTTAATATAGTTACCGGCACGAAGATTTCATCAAAGTCAACCTATTTATCTTTGTCTGTAACATTTGGAAACTAGTCTAACTTTGTATATTTATACATTGTATCCATGTTAGTCTTTCTCGTAAAGACTCACTTACATCCAATCGATTTTATCCCTTCAAATAGATCAATCAAGGTTCATACTTGGTTGGTGTACATGGAATATATTTCAGATTTCAAGGTCTCAAGTCATTTCTTAGAATCAATATCAGATATTGGTTTTATATAATTGGTAGGCTCATCAAGTATGAGAAACTCATCATTTTCAGCTTCCATGAAAAGTTCATATCTCATTAGTGCATTATGTGTCTTATCAGATCTACAGAGTTCTTATGTTTCTTGATCTTCAGGCTGAACATCCAATGTTATAGTCTCAGGCTTAGGTTCCATTTGGATATCAATGTGTGGTTCTTCAGCTTCTTCAAGTTTTGTTGTTCTCCCGCTACTCCTTTCAAGAACAAGTTCTTTCTATAGAAAAGTAGCATATTTTAAGATAAACATTTTTCTCAACGGAATGATATAAATAATATCCGATGATTTCTTTTGGATATCTCACAAACCTACATTTATCTAACTTAACTCTTAGCTTTTTATATACAATATGCTTCATATAAACATCACATCTCAAATCTTGAAGTATAATAAGATTAGTCTCCTACTATTCCATATCTTATATGGAGTCTTATCAATAGATTTTGATGAAACACTTTTTAAAAGGTAAGCAATAGTTTGTAGGGCATACCCTAAAAGGAAAGTGAAAGGTCTTTATGGCTTATCATGTAATGTACCATATCTAATAGGGTGCAATTTATCCTTTTAAAAAACCTCATTATGTTGTGGTGTTCCAAAAGGTGTCCATTATGAGAGAATTTCATTCTCATTTAGATAATCTTGAAAATCCATGTTAAAGTATTCAGCACCTCGATCCGATGAAAGTATATTAATACTCTTTCTAGTTTTTTTTTCAACATCATTTATGGATTCTTTGAACCTTCAAATGATTCAAACTTTCATCAAATACACATGTTCATATCCAATATGATCATCAATGATGAAACATGTATATCCATCTATGGCATGAATCATTATTGGTCCACATATATTTGCATATATTAGATCTAACAATTCATTAGATCTTTCACTCTTTTAGTAAAGGGTGTTTTGGTCATCTTACCTAATTAACAAGCTTTACAAGTTTCATATGATTTCATAATCAAAAGGATTAAATATCTTTCTTTATATAACTTATGATTCTTATTTCATTAATACGACCTAGTTTACAATGTCATAAATAATATGGATATTTATTATGTAATATGTTTTTCTTGCTATTTAAATTGAACTTGGGCATTTTAAGATCATGTATATACAAATCATTTGTATAAGTATGAAATCCATAATAAACATCATTATTATACAAGGAACGATATTAGCCTTTAATAATAAATTTAAATCCATTCAGAAATGGATACAATGTTTCTATAAAGTGTTAAAACAAAATAACAATTATCAACTTTTAATATGAACTCATTTAGCAAAACTAATGCAGCAATTCATTTCCTATATATAAGTTTATTTTGCCTTTATTCAATAAATAAACATACCTAAAGTAGAAGCTTCAATAAGCTTCTTAGCCTTCACGGTTGCTGTTGCGATGTCGCGGTCACACAAATTAATTACCCCAGCTTCAAACACAATACACAAGATAGTATAGAGCAAGCAAGGGGTCAATCCCACGAGAAAGGTTCAAATCAGATTTTTTTGCTAGATGATATGCAATTTGGGGGGGGGGGGTTGGATGTTATCTAGGCTAAAGCAAAAGAAAACAGAAAACTATCAAACAAAATTTAATAAAATCAGAAAATTATCAAGAGAACAAACCTTGCAAGCACACATCCACCTATGGAAATCAGAAGTGATCATGGAAACGAAACATCAATTTATATTCTGAATATTTATCTCTTCTTAACATTGGTTAGTTAACGGATCCGCCGTATAACTAACCCTAACCATCAAACAACCACAGTGTCTGCACTAGTAATTTAATTCAATGGCAGCCTTAAGAACTAGATAAATTGATTAATTAAGAAAACATAACTGTTCGCAGTCTATGTTTGATTTGATTGAATGTTCTCCCTAAGATTAATAATGTAGATCCACCACAATTATTAAACTCAATTGCTTCATAAGTTCATATACCACAACTCCGGTTTTGATATCAAACTTAGCAATAGATTGTCTACAATAATAACTTAGAGTCCGCTCTAGCAATTAAAATAAACAATCATAAGAAAAATAAGCATAAGAGAACAAACATGTTCATCATATAAACTAAAAATAAAAGGTAAAATAAATCTCACAGTTCTTGAAATTCGAAGGTTTCTGTGTCCTTGCAACCAAGAAAAAGAGTTTAGCCTTACATATTTGTTGAATAACTAATCAAAAAGAAGGAGGAATGCATGATTTTAGGTTTCTTAGAGGAAAGGGGCGTTTTCTCTTCTAGGCTGGTTGCCCCCCTTCTCTTCTATCATTCTTTTTATATCCTGGAAAACCCTAGTCTCTATTTTACAAAATAATCCTCTCTTAAGGAGACAGTTTACATTTAAGTACTTCAATAACTATTTTCCTAAAAACATAAGAAATAATCTTGCATGAAATCTTCAAGCTTTGACTTAGAGGAGCTAAATTGCTGAAATAAAAACTTGGATATCGGTTTAGATGCTTCGAAACTTAATTTGGACTCATTTCTTCACGAAACCTGTTTGCTGGCAGAATTCAATTGTCATTTTTGAAAAATCATATCTCCCTCATATGACATCATTTTTTGATGTAATTTGGATCATTGATAAACCTTTGAGTCAGGAATCCAACAAAATTATGTTTGCATCAATTGGACTTTGATAGCTCCGGATATTCAAGTCGAAATGGTCGAAGGTCAACACTGGCAGATTGCAAGATTTGACTTTGAATGTTGTGATTTCTATGCTCTTCCTTATTTTATTCTCTTGCCTTATATGTACAGAAAGGTATGGATGTTATCTTTTAAATTCCACTAGAATCACTTCATTTCGACCTCTAGAGCTCACGCTCTGCACAAAACATTGACTGAAGGTCAAATCTGTCAATTACCTCTAATTTACTCCTTTCTGCATCTTTCATCCAAAAATACCTTCAAAACATAAAACAAAGAATATCAAGGCATTTTATATATAAAATATAGGCAAACACTAGTTAGATGTGGTTAAAACTATCGAATAATATGGTTGCATTAGTTGCAAGAAAATCTTTGTAATTCCTTTTATAATGACTTTTATTGCCACAATGATGACGAGTACCCTTACTATTCTTAATGCCCTAGGTAGACTTCTATGTTTGGACTCCAAGACCAAGTCAACACCTAATCCATGGTCTATGACAAATCCCAATTAGTCTAATTTTTTTAAAAAATAGCCAATCATCCTCAATATATAGGTGTTCATCGAGGAACCCTCTATCATCTTGCAACAAAATAATTTCTTAGACATCTTATACCCTCTCAATCCTACTAGCCGTATCAAACAACTCTTTGAGATGCGTAATTATTATATGAGCATCTATATCCCATGTTGTGTTTGAAGTTAAAGTGACATGTTGGCTAACATTACACATGTAGCCTACTCATCGTCATCAATATGAAATTGATATTTAGTCCTAATTTTGTTATCAGTGTTCTCATCAAGAACATAAGGAATCGGATTTTTTAAGAACATCTAACCTTCGTTTTTGTTTAAGAACAATTCTCATATTTCAGTACTAGTCCAAGAAATTTGGTTAAGTTAATTTATTAGCATCAAGTATGGTACATTGAGATATATTTATTTTTACTCATGGTAATCTATCAAGCTATTCATGTAAAGATAGCGAGTATTGGTTTCAAGCATAAATATTTATAATCAAATTTAGATAAGGTCTTTAATCATAATTTGGTCTCCTATTATTTTTCTTTAAATTGATAACCTTCAATATTAGTGCTAGGATCTCATTTAATTTATTCGACCTTAAGTAACTCAACAAATGAAATTAAATTAAATCAGGTAGATAACATAATTTATCCATCGCATCTCTATGTGACTCCTAGATCAATTAGGTGACAACTCTTTATCTAAATATATCATATATGTTTCGTCTAAATATTGCCTCTGATCTTATATGATCTTAAGTAGCTCATCCAAATCATATAAGTTAATTAAGTAGTATCTAATTTTATAACATTAAACGTATTCGATTAACGATAACATTAAGTAGCTCAACAAGTTATCCATAAATAGAACTCTGGTTTTGTAACAACCCCGATTTTCTACATTGTTTTCATGATACATTGAAAAATTTTAGTAAAATTTTTTTATGCAGGTTCCACGAAAATTTCGACGAAGTCCCCATGTTAAGAGGTCCCAAGTTATCGACAAAATCATATTACACTTCCAATTTCATTCGCAACCCAATTCAATCATCCATAATCTCAACCCAACTCATCATCATCAACACAACACATCTTATTCAATAACATCATACAATTCAAATTCACAAAATAACAATGCATAATTCAATTGTTCCATAATATCATCATATAAACTATATCTTGCATAATAACATCATATAATATAATTCAAGTGAAGGATTCGATTTCAACTATAAATATGCATGGTTAAATAAGTACTTAAAATTACAAATATTAGATTAAAGTCATACATCCAAATTTACAGGTTAATATTACATTTCAAATTTTAGGAGATAAGTCTCTTAATTTACAAATAATTACATGGTCGAAAGCAAAAAGTAACTAAACTAAGATCACTCCTGATGCGACCTTGACGCACCTGAAAATAGAAATTAACATGTACATATAAATATAAAAAGGTAGTAACAAACAATAACAATGATAGGTAATAATTTCCATGGAATTTCTTTTAATACATAAAAATTAGGCATAAGCCTCTTTTACAACATACATTTTGCATCTATTACTAATATTCATCTAATATCCTACTCCATTTGTCAAGAATAATTTCATCTTAGAAATCTCAACACAATTCAATGGTTTTGAACACCATCTCTTTATGAATCAATTCTCACTTGATACCATTGTGACCTATTGATATCATTAACTATTCCCGACCCGGAATAGTTAATCAACTTATATTTTTTCCTTAACCAAAAGTGATCATGTCGATGTTAGAAATATTTACTAACATCATTAGTCACTCAATTACTCGGGATCGACTAATCAACTTAAGGAATGTCAGCACCTATAGAACCTTATCGATACCATTAGCTATCCAAACCCAGATAGGCTAATCAATGTCATTTGAAATGTTGGTACCAATAGAACCCCATTAATACCATTAGCAATCCAAACCCGGATAGCTAATCAATGTATTCTCAACCTTCCATTTATATCGATCCCCTTTCATTTTTCTTATTAACATCATATACATTGTAATCATGGTTGTCAAGTATCATTCACACACATCCTTAGTTACCGACACTACGATCACTAAGCATCATTCACATAACCTTGGTCACTCATCACAATACTAAGTATCAATTTATGCCCTTAGCCACCCTCATCATGATGCTAAGTATCATCGTAATGTATCCTTAGCCACCAACACTACGGTGATCGATTATCTATCATTTCTCCTTCAATCTCTAAGTCATTGTGTATACCCAATCCATACTGAGGTATTTCAGATAATCACATCTATTCCAATGTTATCATTGCTAATTTGATACCTATCAATGTATGCAAGGTAATCATGTCCATTCTAATAATAACATAATTAATTTGATACATAATAATACACACAAGGTACTCATATTCGTTTAAACATTATCCTAACTAACTTGATCCATACCATTGTACGCAAGGTACACATGTTCATTCAAGCATTATCCTAATTAATTGATCTATACCATTATACGCAGGCTACTCTTATTCATTCCAATAATAGCATCACAAGTTTGATACATATCAATGTATGTAAGTTACTCGTATCTATTCCAATTATATCATAACTAGTTGATACACATCAATGTATGCAAGGTACTCATATTCATTCCAATATTTATTGAAGCAATAAAATAATAAATTCTAAAATTTATCAATAAGTTGACACAAATTGAAAAGACATGGTGCAATGCACCCACCTATTTCCCCCAACCAACCGAGTCCCTTCAACTACTAACGACCCTGCTCCAAGCATCTCTTCTATTTAAGAATCAAGAGATACAATCAATACCCTCTTATAATTTTATCACAATGTGTGTTCTCATACTATTTTAATCTCATTCACATGAATTCATTGCCATGTTTTAATTTCATTTCCAATTATTTCCATCAACTACCTCATTACACTTCCTAGATCAGTTTTCATCCGAGAACACTGTTTACCATTTTATTCGTAAGTAAAGTTATAGACTTTGGTTTTAAGTGTGGTTTGACTCCTTGAAAAGGTAAGACACAGTTCTACAACTCTACTAAAGGATGGAAAGCCTAATTCTACCCTTAACACCCCTGAAATTATCCATTATAGTACTCAACACAATTAATCTGTCTAGTACGAGATAGTTCGACCCTTTTTCCATTTTCAGTCCATATCTGGAGTTCTATAACTCCAAGTTATGTGAGATTAGTTTTTTTTTAAAGATAACATTCATACCTACAACCTTTGTGAATAACCTAATCTAAAATTTTATCATTTGGGCGCCCTAACCTCAGCTGAAAGGTGAGTGACCAAACTATTCAGTCCTAATACATGGATTGGACAACCAATATCTCTCCTTTTCTACTATCGATAATCTGGCTAAACATGCCTAAGGAAAGACACCAAGGATTTTCTTCAATTTAAATCATAATTAGCATGCTTTTGATGGTTAAACACAAATCAAGCCACCACACTTTCCATTTATTTCATTCTTGCTAACCTAATTTAAACAAACATTTTAGTAAGGTTAATGTTTTCGCAACTCAATCAAAACTAATCAAATCTGAACAGTGAAGTTAACCATCATTATATCATACAACACATACCAAACAATCAGAGCATGTTAATGGATAGATCTTCCCAGGTCAAAACAAAACAAAATTGACCTAAAAACTGACAATATATTGTTCACCAATGAATAACCTGTTATCGTAGTGTCTAATCTCGATCTTCACCATTTATATTGAAGAGATCATCAATATGACCAACATATCCAAAATGTAGAAGGATCCAACGATTGACAAAGGAGGAAACCGCTAATGACCGTGAGTGACTTGTAAGCAGGTTTTCCTTGAAATGTTCTGAGGGCTATATCTCTCACACAAACACTGATTCTTCATATCCCAACGGTCTAATGTGAGAGGGTGGTGCGGAGCATATATATCCAAAACATAGCCCGATCCAACGGTGAAATACGTAGATATGGCAATTTATGTTTATGCTCTCAATGTACTCTCTCTCTCTCTCTCTCTCTCTCTCTCTCTCTCGTTTTTTTTCATTCGACCATCCTAGGTATTTTATATAGCAAATCTATCCATATTTACTAAAACACCCTTATATAAAGTCTGGGTACCTTTTTCGTTCAACCAAATGTCTTTTCTCAGTCCGCTTTTACAATACCATACGAAAAATCTTTCTCTCTAAAATTTATTTTCTAATAATTTGATACTATTCCATTTTATTTTATTTTAACTAACCCATCTCATTTTCGGTTCTAAATTGTCAATAATTTTATTAACATAATAAAATTTGATATGGGGTTTAAAATTTGATATAGGGTTACCATTTCTATTTTATTTCTCATTATTCAATTCATCATGGTGAAGTCTTTTGTTTGGGTTTTACATAGTTTCCACCAAGTTATTCATATATTTAAATTATAAATTTTCAGGGTTTCACAGGTTGTATGCATATAAATAGCAGCAATTCATGCTCTTAACATGTACTTAATATGTTGATGAGGGATTTATTGTTTTAATTAAGTCTAGTACCATGGAATTAGTGATATATAATACATAACGATTATATATAAACATAGACTCCTACATGTCATTATAATTGGATGATTATGAACATATCTAAATTAATTTTCTCGAGCTATCGAAGAGAATTAGGTGGTCAAAACTTAGGTAGCAGTTACAAATCTTCATAAATCCTTTTTCTGGGCACCACATATGTAGGCTTTTCCATCGTTTTTTCTTCATCTTGGATTACAAAATAAATTTTTTCTTGTATAAATTCCTACATTTCTAAATTAAATAACATTTACATATTTGTATAAGAAATCTTGAGTTACATTTAAGGGGAGTTAGATGAGAAAAGAATTTTCCAACCCCATAAGAAAAATAGAAAAAAAAAGAGCAAGACACATTAATATTACAACCATTCAACTAACAAAAACAAAATGACATTGGTTTTTAAATGTCCACAATCATCAATCATGCATAATAACATATTAATATGCATAAATAAATACATTGCAAGCTTTAATTATAATTATTGGCTTTGTGTGTAATTTTAAAATAATATTTCTAACACTTAAAAATATTGAATCAAATCCAATTTGATATTTTTCCAAACATAATAAATTTTATTTAATACAAATTTTGTTTTAAAAATATTTTAAAATTTAATAAGAAAATTAATCATATTAAAAATCTTATTTATATCCCAAACTAGTTTAGGATCAAATAAATAAAATTGTACGGCTTAAAAACTCTCTTTATTTTAGAAAAACTATTTTTATAAATAATATTTAATTAAATCCTAATCCTATTAGGATATTACAAAACTCAAAAAATTTGAATTAAATATTTTAATTCAATCCTAATCATATTGGAAAAATTAATTATATACTTAATTTAATTTAGGTTTCAATTTTAAAATATAAAATCAATATTCTATATGTGTAGAGGGGTAGAATTTTAATTCTGTTGAAAATATCATTTGTAATAAGGAATAAATTGGAGGGTTAAATTCATATGTAGCACCCCACTATTTGGAATTACACTTATAACCAAACATTTATCATATAGATATGAAAAGTAGGGATGTATTTATTTTATTTATTTTTTAAAATTCAAAAAATATTTATCTTGTTTCTTAAAATTCCATGATATTAAAGACTTATTAATTTCCTTCACTTAGTAGAAATTCTAGTAGAGTTTCCTCTTAAATTTTAACATTTCCATTTCTTCAATATTCCTTCTCCAATATAAACAATTTTTTACTCAACAATATAACATGGTAGCCTTAGGCATGCCCTACCTCATTAAGTCTTTAGCTCATCATTAACAAAATAATCTCCATCTCAACATTCCGTAATAACAAATATAACTCTCCGTACATCTAATTACATCAAACATGTGGTTTACAATATATATATATAAAGACAAGAAAGTAAATGTAAAACAACTAACTTTAAATGATTACAAAATGATTAATTACATAACAAAATAAGAATTACTAATCATACATAAAGAAGTGCATATGGAAAATAATATACCTAAATAACTAAAATATCACTAATGTCTATATCAGCCCTGCCTGGTAGTATATGATGGACCTGCAACACTTATAATAATATAATAATAAACTGATTAATAATCAAATTTATAATTCAGATCTGTTCATTTTATAACATGTTCAATAGCTCTTTACTATATGTATTTCCATATCATTTCCAATTTCAAGTATTCTTATTCTTTCATTAATTTTCAATTTAATCATATTCATATCATCACCAAGGACCATATATTCACATCTAAGTATCTATAGTTACATCCTAAACATCCAACTATGATATTGTCTTAATTCATTGGTCTCCGTCTGAGATTACAAACTACCAATATCATTGGTTTCCATTCAAGATGGTAGACGAGACAATCATTGGTCTCTGACCGCGATGGTAGACTACCTCATTGGTCTCTGTCCATGACAATAAACTACTCAATCATTGGTCTTCGTTCACAACGGTACACTACTCAATCATTAGCTTTTCATATTTTCTTTTTTAGTATTCCTTTTTTTTTTGGCTCAATTTCTATACTATTTCTTTCTCATTTTAATATATCATTTCATGTTTCACTTTCTTGATATACCACACATTACACATAGTTGATTGAGGAAAAATAAATACAATAATTTTAAAGAATAAGGTGCATAAACACCTACCTGTACCTCATATTGAGTGTCTTCCTCTAGTTGCAGAAAATGTCAATCTTGATGCCTCTCATGATTCCAAAAAAGATACCATTATCAATATCTCATCCATCTCATTTAATAAAAATTCATGAAATCTAAACCTTTTTATACAATTATTTTATATAACCCTTCTTTAACTTAACATATATAATTTCCTATTTTGTTTTCCATAACTTATATTTATATCCCATGCTATCCAAATTCCAAGAACATATTCTCCCACATAAATTTATCATATCCTATGATTAATCTGTTATATATGTATCCATTATGTCATAACACCATAATCTTGCATAATTGTCAACACTTTCTAATTATACACATTAACCCTTCAATGCCTCACTTACAAGTGATTCATAAGTTTATTTCATTTGTCATCCATGTGCCATTATATGTATAGTTTAATTTCAACATAGTTTCCATTTAAAAATTTCAAGTTATCCCTTTAATCATCTTACTCTATATACCATTTATTCCATAATCATTACACTTATAAATTTCTTTTATTGTTATCTCAATCTCTTTTTATACAACTATATATGTCCAAGTATAAGGTTACACAACTTCTTTTCCCATACCTTTATCTCATCAACACACAATTAGTCACAATTTATAAAAACTATCATCAACAACACAACCTCCTTAAGATTCATACATAGCTGGCCATAAAGGCTTTATTCTTTTTTATCCATTTATCTCATCAATTTATCATAAAACCCTAATTCAATACATTAGAAATTAAACTATAACTAGATACGATAATTAAATTCATTTCAAATTATTATCAATACATCAACATATGCTAAACACATACAAATAAGAAAGTATTAACTTTAGTTCCATAATTTCTCATTTTCCTCCTAATATGGTCGACCTTACACTACCATAATTTCACATTTCCCTTAGTTTTTTTTGTCCAAGAACCCTAATTCAAAGTTTAAGAATTTGCATAAAATCCATTTATCTTCACTTTAATTTGTATAGATGAGTTTAGAATTACTTATCATAAAATTAAATAAGCTTTGAATGCTACCCAATTATTTTTTCCACTCTTTCTCCTTCCTTCAATTGTCGTGACTTTACTCTCTAAAACTACTTTTTCTCTCACTTGATTTTCTCTTAAATCTTGTGTTTAATTTGTTTAGACATTCATTCTCTCATCTATCATACATTAATACATGATTTATCTTAAGGAATATTTATGTAGGAAGACGACAATGACGACGACAACAACAACAACAACAAGAAGGACTTTCTCCAAGAATTTGTCCAATCATGGTTGATGGTTTTAAAAGGAGGAAGAGTTGAGATTTTTACAAAAATTATAATTTTTCCACTCAGTCTTGCTCCATAAGTATTTTTAGGTATGTCCTTGGTTCTCGGTATAATTCGGTACTAAATTGACTGAATTCATTCATATTTTTCCCCCACTTATCTTTCAACAGTTTTATTTCCTTAACTTTAAATGTTTGTTGTTACTTTTTTATTATTTTCTCTCCCATAATTCTTTATCATTCTTGATAAAATTTCATACATTTTAAAGTAAAGGTTTACTATTCCCTGCCTATTTATCACTTATTTAAACTCATTTTAATTTTATTTTCTTATTTTTTATTTATTTTATTTTTAAGTTTCTAGGAGTTTACACATAAATTACACCCCAAAAAAACTATTGTAATAAATTATAAGGTGTAGGGGTAGAATTGTACTTATGCCTCTAAAAACCCTAAATTTAGCTATGGGGAAAAAATCATAATTATGCCCCCCATCTTCTTGTCTTTGTTACAACAACCTTCAACAGCGACAAGAGTGATGCCGCCACACCTAGTGGCAGCTCAGGGTGTAGTCCTCATCCTTCACTAAGAAGGAGCTACGTGCAGCTTCCATGGCAACACCTAGCACCATGCACAAGAAAGACCATAGCAACGCCTATCTCTGCGCACTAGGGATGAGCAAAAAAACTGAAAAACTGTTTAAACTGAGAAAACAAGAAAAAATAATCAAAAAAACTAATTAAACCGATTAGAATATTTAAAAAAAACCGACCGGTTTGGTTCGGTTTCGGTTTCATAAGCTTGAAATCAAAAAACCAAACTGAACCGAACTATAATTAATAACTGAGCCAAACCGGAAATAAATCGGGCCAAACCAAAATAAATTAGGCCAATTGGTTAGGTTTTGGTTTTTGCTCTAAAATAACCAAAATCGGTCAGTTTGAATCCGTTTCGGTTCGGTTTCGGTTTTTTTTAAAAAATAAATTCAGTTTGGTTATTTTTTTAGGTAAAATCGAACAAAAACTTTTCACCCCTACTGCCCACAACGATGACCATGGCAGCAGCGCCCATGGCAACCAATTTTGTTTTAGTTGTACTACTAATTCCAGCTAGATTTGCCAAAATAGTAACATGAGTAAAATTTATATTTTTTTTTGAAAAAAAAACCATAAGAGAATTATTTTTGGGATAAATAATTTTGAAGACAAAATTGATTCATAATTAACAGCAATAATAATAAAAGCATGCAACCAACAACCTTAATTGTCTAACAATGGCTGTGATACCATTATTGGGATTTTCAAAACATATACACGCAATGAAAATAGTAAAATTAAAAAAAAATAGGCATCTCAAGATCCTGTTAGATAAATTTAGAGTTGTTTAGGGTTTATACAAAGATTATCTAAAGATCAGATGTTTTTTTAGCTTTAAATAATTGTTTCAAGACTGGGTTATCGCAAACTACAAATCATCCAAGTGTCAGGCCTCTAAAAATAATCCATACAAACCACTAGTGAGAAATCTCTTAAACCCTATTAGGACAGAGGAATTGTTATTTCTTTGAGTGTTAGCTCTTTTCTTTTGTGTTATTCAGGTGTTTTGTACTCTACTATTTACTTCATAGAAAAATAAGATGCATAACATTCTATTTATAGAAAAATATGAAACCCCTATAAATAGAAAAATATTAACTTGCTCTTTAATAATATCACACATATTACTTTAGGATAATTTTAGAAATTTATTTAATCAAGTCTCTACTTGATTTTTTCTAGGTCTATAATTTTAACTCTCTATATAAATTATATTATAATCCTCAATTTCTAAAATTTATTTACAATCAAGTCACACTTGATTAATCATTACATCTTAATTTCTAACCAATGGTTCGTTTGTATGTGACTCATTAGGTTCCTATAAGTTGGTCCAAATATAAATCACAATCCTAAATAAATTAAATAAAATTTATTATCAATTCGACAATTGATTAATTTATATTTGAAAATCAAGTACAATATCTAACAACATGTTATGGTCCCCCAAATATTAGGAAAGTCATAAATAGTTGACTTATCCTTTCAGTGACAAGTTTCTCATGTAATTATTATTCTTTCATAAAAAATATTCTGATTTATACTTATAACATAGAGTGTGTCTATTATGTCAATTCATGTTTGTTCTCAACATCATAGTCATTGATTTGTTTTAATAAGATTTGAAATTTTTTTTTCAAATCTCATTGCATCTTGCACAATGACTTACAATCAATACTATTTGAGAATATATTGAATATTTTTTCTAATTCACCTATAATGATGAATCTCTCTTGATTACTCAAACACTTTTATATAGTTCATGTTATACTCAATATTTGCTTATGTTGGTACCTTTGATTATGACAACGTGTAATAGGATCAATACATAACATTACTTATATAAGATAACTTAGTGATCTCAAGTCTAAATATCACTTACACAACCATCACGTAAGTCTTTCCATAGACACATGTGATCTGTAAACCCTAGGTGTAAATTTAGTGTAAAATTGAAGAAATGTTTTAAATCGAATAAAGAAAATAAAATGAATGATGTACGAAGTTTGATATATATGACACTAAAATTGAGGGCAAGGATACGAAAATTGATCTGAAATCATTGCTTGTAATGTTAGTTAAGAAATGTAAACTCGATACAACTCAGGACTTCCATAAAAATTCTAAGGAAGTGTATAAGAAAATTAAGCAAATAAATTATGAAAAATAGGGATTTTATACTTGCAGTAAGGTAAGGGATATGAACCTTTAAAATTCAGAAAAAATGGTTAGTAAATAAATTTTTAAAATAGAAGTGCAAAGAAAATGCTCGAAAAATAAAAAAATCAAAATGTGAATTAAATTTAAACGGAAGTGATTTATGAGCAAAAAAGGTACTAGAGTATAAACTAATGAATTTTGATATCGCCTATTAAGTGTGTGGCCGACCATTGATGTAGGAAGAAGAAGGGTGTTTTATTTGAATATTTGACTTGATGATATGTGTTTATATGAATTAAAATGATGAGAGATGCATGAAGGAATAATAATGAAGGTGTTAGAGAGGGTTGAGAAGAGTGTTGATTGATTAATGAATGAAAATAGGCAAACAAATTCTTAGAAGGTGTTTTTAGCATCATTATAGTGTATATAACATGGAAAGGAATTGGTTTGAATGAGGATAAGTTAAATTGGTGATGTATGGATGTTTCTGAAATTGTCGATGAAAATGGACAATTTCACCTCTTGGTCTTCCAGAGGGAATTCGAGCATGGAAATGAGGGCATTTGGCATCAGTCTCTTCATAACTAAATATAGCCTTGGATGTTAGTTATCATAGGGAGTTAACCTTGCTAAATTTAGAGTTTTAAAACCCTAATTATGGGCTAATAACCAAGAAGGGATCAGGATAGACCTTAATGGACAGTTGGTCATCTTCTCGATAAAGGGTAATTTTGAGAGCTTTAGGAGCAGAACTAGGTTCTTCTCCCTTCAGTGGACTTATATCTCTGTGTCTTATCTTTCTAGAAGATTAATTCACGCCTTAAACCTAACAGTATAATGCTAGTTATAGACGAAACACAAAACAATATTTGAATAAGGAATTACGTCGATTGTAATGTTGATTTGCATTTTTGTTAAAGAACTTAAGGAAAAATATTTAATGGGAACATGAGATGTAAATTTTAAAAAAATTGGGATAATAATGAATGAGATTATTAAAAAAATTGTATAGATTATTGATTTAGAAAGAATAAATGCTCGTGTGATTAATGACGTGGTATGTGTCTGTTAATATAGGGTGATCCACAAGACCCGGACAGCAGCGGGGGACTACCAGTCAAACTTTTATAATAGGTAGGTGCCCAACACCTAAGTCCTTTTATTTTCTACCATTTTAAATTTGCTAGGTATATAAGTGATTTGAACTTTGTGATCTATAAATATGATTTAAATTTGATAGTTTATGTCTATGTGATGGGTATGAATAGAATGTTATGATGACAAGATTAGTTATCCCAGAAATTGGAATAACTAATGGTATCAATGGGGTTTCTTTGGTACCGGCATTTCAGATGATATTGATTAGCTATCTGGGTTTAGATAGCTAATGGTATTAATGGGGTTCCATTGGTGCCGGCATTCTTTAAATTGATTGGTCGATCCCGAGTAATTGGATGACTGATGATGTTAGCAAAGATTACTAATATCGACCTCGTTACTCTCGGTTAAGGGAGAAAGATAAATTGATTAACTATTCCAGGTCAGAAATACTCAATGATATTAATGGGGCGCATTGGTATCGGCAACCATTTTTAGTGTGATTAGCTACTCCGAGTAAGAAAGCTAATGATGTCGAAGGTTCTTGACATCGGCAACTTAGATGGTAAATCAGATATGGATAAGAATTTATTAACTATTTCAAGTTAGGAATAGTTAATGATATCAATCGATTGAATTGATATCGGCACTTGAATGGAATTGATTAGTCTAACCCGGTAATAAGAGACTAATGATACTAATGAGATTCATTAGTATCAGCAATTAACTTTCGGAGAACGAGAGGAGAAGTGTTAATTAGTTATTTTAAAAGAGCAAGATAAGTTAATGATATTGAGAGAAGAATATCTTGGTATCAAATGAGGATTGATCCATAAAGAAATGGCATTCAAAATCATTTTAGTTGTGTTGTGATTTTGAAGATAAAATTATTCTCGGTAATTGATTAGGATATTAGATGGAAAATGCATATTGTAAAGAAGTCTAAATCTAAATTTAATGTGTCAAAAGAAATGTCATGAAAATCATTACCTATTGTTGTTATTATTGTTGTTATTACCTTTTTATATTCATATATAAATGTTATTTGTTATTTCCAGGTCTATCATGGTCAAGTCAGAAGTGATCTTAGTTTAGCTATCTTTTGCTATGTAATTATATTGTAATTCAAGACACTTATCTCCTAAACTTAACATGTAGTACTAACCTGTAAATTCGGATGTATGACTTTAATTTAATTATGTAATTCTAAATACATATTTTAACCATGCATGTTTATAGTTGAAATTGGATCCTTCACTTGAATTTCATTATATGAAATTATTATGCATGATATAGTTTATGTAATGATAATATGCAGAAATTAAATTATGCATTGTTTTCTTTTGTGAACTTGAATTTTGTAATATTATTGAATAAGATATATTGTGTTAATGATGATGATGAGTTTGGTTGAGATCCATGTGATTGGATTAGGTTGTGAAATGACATAGGAAGTGTAAATTTAGTATTGTCGATAACTTAGGACCTCCCGGTATAGGGAAGACTCCGCCGATATTTTGGTAGAAATTTCGGTGGATTTAAAAAAAAAACCTTCCTAAAATTTTATAGTTACCTGTTGTGTGTTGTCCTAGAAATTGAGACTATTACATGATCTCTTCATATATAATTCTCATGCAGGTCAGTTTAGTGTGCATGTCATCTAACAAACACCTATATATTAGTTCTAGATATCCCTCGTACCTCAGTTTATGAGGACAAGTGCTTCCTTTCATAAAGGAAAAGGCGTAAGATATATCAGTCTCAACAACTCTAATTAATATCCAATTTTAATAGACTATTGACTAGGAACATTTATGAACAATGTTTTGATGCAATATATAGCGATCTCATAATTATAACACATTTATAATTTTATTTGCAAAGTATTTTTATTCCAAGAACTTGATCTTTACTTTAGATTCATTAATCAAATATTAGATTCATTAATTAAATATTTGATGAATATTAAAGATAAATACATATTTAAATTAAATATGTTTATATAAATAAAATTAATATCATGTGTGACTAATCAATTGACTATATATATATATATATATACACCATTTTTTTTTGCTACTGTAGGCTTATAAAGAGCATTAGAGCGCGAAAATAGGTTGGATATACTCGGGAAGAGTAATGTTCGATGAGCATGGCTAGGACAATTTTCACCTCAACAGTGTCTAAATTTTGACCGACCCTAATATTAGGGCCTCATCTAAGTGGGAAAAATGAAGCTAGGTGCTTTCGGGACTCGTTAAATCTCAAGAAATGAATTCATTGGCATATTCTCCCCCATGTATCAATGTTGTCACACGTCCCCGCGAGGTGTTGATGGCAATTTAAATTCATTTGCTTGATTTGAAAGTCGTCACCTAATATTCGATTCAAGGTTACTAGGAAACATGAATATACTGCTCTTTATCAAAGATTCACAGGTAAGGGATTGATTGTGGTTAGGGAAGGTATTAGCACTCCTAACACACCCTACTTGAGGTAAGCTGCTTCGTGATTTTAAAAAAATATTAACCAAATTCTCAAGGCTTTAATAAATCAGTTATTAAATTCCAAAATATATATAGAAACATGTTCTTATATTTTCACGGGAAATACAACATGATTTTATTTGTCCTTCAGATACTTGACCATATACAAATTAAAACATTAAATTGTTTTTGTCTTTTTTATTTTATAATTCAATAACATACATAAAAAATTACAAATACACACCCATCACTTTTTACTATCTTTACTCACCCATAGTTACAAGCTTCCAATTACAAGTTTACAATGTAAACAGAAATCAAAATTACCCAAAAAAAACCTCGGCAATTCTGAAATTACAAAATACACTCCTAAAAAATAACAGGAATTGCAGGAAGCCTTCTGGAATTTGCAGGAACAATGGAGACGCGTGGTCCTCATGTACCCTGTTATAACCCAATTTTTGACCATTTTTATTTTTTATTATTATTATTATTTTATTTACTGAAAAGGATAAAAAATGATGATGATGATAAAAAAATGATGATAAAAAAAATAATAATAATAGTAAAATGAGATAAATGAAGAATGAATTAAAATTTGGGTTAAGGGCAACATGATTAGAAGTTTTAGGGTTTAATTAAACTTTGAAATTAATCTAATTAAGTTTTGAATTAATTAATCTAATTAAAGGTTTAATTGGAAAATTGATAAGTTTTGAGACTTAATTGAGCTTGGAATTAATTTAATTCATCCAATCAAGGGTTTAATTGGAGAATTGATAAGTTTTGAGACTTAATTAAGCTTGGAATTAATTTAATTAATCCAATCAGGGGCTTAATTGGAGAATTGTTAAGTTTTGAAACTTAATTGAGCTTGGAACTAGTTTAATTAATCAAATCATGGGCTTAATTAGAGAATTGATAAGTTTTAGACTTAATTAGACTTTGATTTAATTAAATCAGGGACTTAATTGAAGAAATATTAAAGTTTGGGGTTAAAATTACAAAATTAAAATCCAAGGATTAACTTGTAAAAGGCGCCGAAATGCAGGGGCCAATTACAGTTTAAACCAGGGACTTAATTACAAGACGTTTGAAACTGCAGGGGTTGAAATGTAAAAGGGCCACTTTTTTATCTCCAAACGGCGTCGTTTTGAAAGGGGCGTTGTTCATCTTCTTCTCCTTCAAGTCAGTGACCGTTTCTGCAGTAATGGAGGGAGGAACGTTGCAGCAGTAAATCATCATCCGTTGGGCGCCTTAATGGTGGCCAACCATTGGCCTACCGCCCGTTATCAACCCGTCGATGCCTATATAAACCGAGCAGCACCGAAGAGGAAGGGGTTGGTGGAGAGTGATAAAAAAACAGAGGAGGGAGAGAAGAAAGAAACCCGAAACACAAAGACACCAGCCGCATTTTTGAGTTTTTTTGAAACCCCATACCGAAAACGAGCCTCCCCTCACCAACACTGGCCTAAAGCTACGAAAACAAAAACGAACCGAGAGAGAGTTGGGAGAACTTGAAAAACAGAGCACGGGACAATTTTTCAGACGAAGGCAGAGGAAACAGAGGGCAGAAAGGCAGAGGTTGAAGGAGAGATTCTGGTTTATTAGTGACGAACGCCACCACCGATCGCCGCCCGACACGCTAGAACTCCGGCGAAGCAAACCGCAACAAGGTAAGCTTCCTCTGTTTTTCTTAGTTTTTTTTTCTCTTGTTGTTTTGTTCAGTGCATTAGGCACTGTGCCAAGGTAATTAATTACCTTGGCACAACGCTGTGCACGCATGAAGCTAGTTCATGCGTGCTGAGGCCCAGCCGGGTCACTGGCTTGGGCCAATGACTGGGCTGAGCCGGCTGGGCTTAGTCCAGCCCATATAGGCTGCGCTGGGCCCAGCCCCAAAAATAATAAAAAAAAATTAAAAAAAGGATAAAAAAGAAAAAAAAATAGAAAAACATGTTTAAGCATGAATAAAAATAATATAAATTTACCGGATTATTCACCGACGCCAGAGTCGGGAGTAAAATACTGGTTTAAGTTTATATTATTCTTATTCATTATATTATATTTTATTTATCAAAAAAACATATATATATATATAGGTGCATGTATGAAAAATAAATTGATTTATTTATTCACTGACGCCAGAGTCAGGAATAAAAAAAAAACGCTGATTTAATTTTATTTATTTTATTTATTTATTTATTTATGTATTTTCTTTCATTTACATAAAAAATAGAAGAAATATGTGGATTCGTAATAAAATAAATTTAATTTATTTGTTTATTCACTAGTGTTAAAGTCAGGAATAAAAAATATATATTAATCTAAATTCATTTTTATGGCTATGATATAGTTACCAACGCCAGAGTTGGAATTAGCCGTAGTCAAATATTCACTGACGCCAGAGTCAGGAATATTGTGAATAAATCGTCAGAACGTAAACCAATAAAAAATTTAGCATTTTAAGACAAAAAAACAGCAATGCAGTTTGCCTTAGGCAGGACGTTTAAGGGGTGATAATATCTTTCCTTTTACGTAATCAGTCCCGAATCATAGAATCTCTGTTGACCAGTTAGGGTTCCTAGTGACCATACTACTAGGTGGCGACTCCTCAAACAAGACATTTTCCCCTAAAAGAACATGATGCCAGAAATCTGTTCTTTTTCCATAATCAGAGAATTATTTTGTGGGCTGCCGCGATGTCGGGTGCGACAGTACCCCGCCACTGGCGGCGCGTTGATTAGTACTTAAAAGTGCATTTTTATCAAGATTTTATATCATCATATTGCACTTATAGTATCACAAAATTCCCTAACTTAAGCACGTTATATAATAATACGTATGATAATATAAGATATCTTTAATTTATGGTAAATGCTCATTTCAAAAGCAGGCATGTTTCACAATTCAAAGGATTGATTGATTTGTTTAACTATTGAAATTGAGAAGACAAAGAGAGGGCTAAACTTGAAGAAGAGGTGTTCGTTCAATTCAAACTGAAACACCATTCAGTTATTGAATCATAATTGGAGCTGTAAAACTTGGATTTAGATCTGGTATATATGGATGGAAAGCTAAAACATAGTCCTAAAATTTTCATGCGGAGTCTAAGATTCAAAATGGTTGTTTTCAAGCTCAAATTATAGCAACAAAAGAAATAGATAATAACAGAAAAGGAGTTGAAGAGAGCTTTAAGATATGATATTGATATAAGGATTAAACAAGGATAAAATAATTGTCAAGGTTACAGGATCCACTAATGGTATTTCAAACAAGTATAGTATAAAATCTTTTTATTACTCAACTAGAAACCACACACAAAGAAGATTCCAATCAGATTATAAATTGTTAACATGATTACATTAGTTATCTTATTCGAATAATGCTAATACTTGTAAATGTTGTCAGGTATTCATGATTATAACTTATGTTAACAACAAATCAAGTTCCTTTCATAGCACAAGTGTTGGTTATACCATACGGTTGGGCTATCAAAGTGCCAAGTATTTGTTGTACCAAGGGTTATACAACATAAATCTAGATTAACCATTTAACAAGCAAAGTATTAAAAGTGAACAAGATAACAAATACAAAACATGTTAGTATCAAACATTAAAGTCCATGTTGAGTTTATACTATACTTATTCTTACACCATTAGTGTAACCTTTTCACCTTGACATAATAAACTTAGCTAAACATTATGAATAAAAGAAACATAAATAAACAAGATAAGAACATAAATAAGATATAAGTTAACTAAGTAAAGGAAAGGAAATAAAAAGTATAAATAAGAGATTAATATAAACAAAACTTAAGCATTACAAAAATATAAAGAGAGCAAGAACATGATCTTGATCTGAAAACCAAGATGCCTAAATACATGGCAAATGCCTCCTTTTATAGGCCAAAATTTGGAACTATTGATTTGATGGTTAATTGTTGATTTGGTGGCCACATCTTGACTTGGTGACAATTCTTATCTTATTGTATAAACAAAACATCATTGCTAACGTCAGAATTTGAACAGATTGTCCTCATGAAAGTTCTAGGAAATTATCTCAACTTTCCAATAAAAAACTAATAAGTGCATTTGGACTTCTAGAACTCAAAATATGGGCTAAACACTGAACAGTGTCTAGGTTGCATGACAGATTCCGACTTCTCCATTGTTGCTAATATTTGGACTTCCAAACAACAGAATTGAGTCTTGTAATCCACATGAATGTTTTAGGCCTATGCCTTAGCTTTCTAGCCATATAAACCAAATTGAAATCCAAGATCTACAGCTTCCGATATGACCCAATAACTGAACAGTGTTCAAGTTTGGACTGAACCAGCATCTCTTTTCTAAGCTTAACCCTCTCTTTGTCTTCTCAATTTTAGTAGTTAAACTCATCAATCAATCCTTTGATTTATGTGATAGGCCTGCATTTAAGATGAACATTTACCATAAATTAAAGGTATTTTATAGTATTAGACTTGTTATTATAAAACATGCTTTAGTTAAGGAGTTATTGATGTTTTAAGTGCAAAATGATGATATAAAACCTTGATAAAAATGCACTTTAAAGTACTAATCACACCCCTTAACCAGCTTATTACTAGTACCTAGTAATTAAAGCGTTAAAATAGAAAAATAATTTGCAAGTTCCATAAAACAAGGCATTCATCATTCAACTTCCATTAATCTATCCAGATAAACAAACTCTCATTAAATTTATATATTTGCTCAATACCTCTTAAAAAAATATTAATAAACCTTCCTTTTTATGTGCTCAATGTATGAAAACATAGATGATGGGGCTTTTATTGGAAGAAAACAATATTCTGTTCTAATGTTTAAGGTTAACTTCCTTGGGTTGGGATTATTATCTTTTTCTTTTTTTTTCTTTTTTTAATATATACATATAACTTAAAACACAATGCATCTTTAACCCATGTAACGAGCTTTCGGCTAATGACTCCCAGACTAGTTGGTCTTAGGGCATTAGGTGTTGAGAGACGCCTACGAGCTTAGTAACTCGGGTTGGAGATATGATACGTAGATAGTGCAATGTTTGATTCCCTTAAACTTTTCTCCTTAACCTATGTAACAAGCTTTGGGCCAATAGCTCCCAAGTCAGTTGACTTTAGGGTATTAGGTGTTAAAACACCCCTTCAGGCTTAATTGCTTAGGTTAGGGAGGCTACGAAACCAAACTTACCTATATTTTTATTATCATCAATATTATCAATTTGTTTTTTTGTTTTTTTTTTTTTTACAAATTATATACTATCCATTTTCCTTAGTTGTTACCTTTAACAAAAGAACATAAATAATGTAATAATCCAATTTGCAACCCCTAATCATATGTTAAAGTGTGTGTGTGTGAAAATGAAGGTTTAAGAATACTTGTTAAATGAGTATATAAGCAGAATCAAATGATAACAATGCGAGAGTTTGTAAACCTGAATATTTCAAAAAGAATTATGATAGACCTTAATAAGAATATTTACTAAGATGCGTCTCAAGAGTCAATAAAATTCCTCCTTACTTTATCAGCCTAATAACAGTTTTGTCAAATGATTTTAATAATATCAAAAACAGTTAGTAAGTTAGTTTTTTTGTTTTAATGTCAACTACTACCCTCTCCCCCCAACCAGAACGAGACACTGTCCTCAATGTCATAAGATAGAAAGATGGAGTATAGAAGACATCACCTGAAATAGCAAACACTGACAAACCTTAAACACACTTAAACAAATATAACAAAACAAAATAATATGCTATTAATAAAATAATTGTAGTTGGTCAATCAATTGTTTAGCAGTAGCAGCAGAGATTATGATTTGTCATGCTGAAGATGTTAAAAACTCCTGTTCCACAACTTAATCAAGAAAAGACAACAAATTATCATACAAACCATTAACATTTAACAAACCTATGGGTTTATGGTGAATGTGCAGTTGGGCCCAAGAGAAAATATGAAAGATCTCTCCCAATGTGCCCAGACCACCTGGTAAAGCAATGAAGGCATCAACATGGTTAAACATTGCATTCAGTACAAGATTCTTCTCTTCACACCTACTCAAAACCTCTTCTAAGTTAGTCAAACAATCATCAAATGAATCACCAAAAACAGAAAAATCATCCATAAAAATCTCAAGAAAATGTTCAACCATATCACTGAATATGCTAAGCATGCATCTTTGAAACGTGGCTGGAGCATTACATAATCCGAAAGGCATCCTTTGATATGCAAAAGTACCAAATAGACATGTGAAAGTAGTCTTCGCTTGATCTTCCAATGCAATTTCAATTTGGTTGTAACCTGAATAGCCATCTAGGAAACAATAAAATTCATGACATGCAACTCTTTCTAGGATTTGATCCATGACAGGTAAAGGAAAATGATCTTTTCTAGTCATTGAATTAAGTTTTCTATAGTCAATGCACATGCACCAACCAATAATAGTCCTGGTTGGAATTAACTTATTTTTCTTATTTGTTATCACAGTGACTCCAGACTTCTTGGGTACAACTTGGGTAGGACTTACCCATTTGCTTTCAGAAATAGGATAAATGATTCCATTATCTAGAAGCTTAATGACTTCATTTTTCACCACTTCTTTCATATTAGTTGTCGCACCCGACATCGCGGCGGCCCACAAAATAATTCTAGATTAGGGAAAAAGAACAGATTATCTGGCATCTTGTTCCTTTAGGGGAAAATGTCTTATTTAAGGAGTCGTCACCTAGTATTATGGTCACTAGGAACCCTAACTGGTCAACAGAGATTCTATGGTACGGGACTGGTTACGTAAAAGGGAAGATATTATCACCCCTTAAACGTTCTACCTGAGGCAGACTGCATTGCTGATTTTATCTTAAATTGCTAAACATTTATTCGCTTATGCTATGATGATTTGTTTATAATATTCCTGACTCTGGCGCCAGTGAATATTCGATCTCGAATAATTCCAACTCTGGCGTTGGTAAAAATTCCCCCATGAATAATTCCACCATGAATAATTTCAACTCTGGCATTGGTAAAAAAAATTTTCCACCATGAATAATTCCAACTCTGGCGTTCGTAAAAATTCCACCACGAATAATTCCAACTCTGGCGTTGGTAAAAATTCGTAGCTATAAAAAAAATCAGTATATTTTCCTTTTTTATTCATGATCCTAATATCATTGAATAAGTTGATAAAAATACATTTTTTTCTCAGACATGCAAAAAAAAAAAATTATTTCTACACTTTCTATTTTTTTATATATTTTTTTTGGGCTGGGCCCAGCTCAGCTGGACCTAGCCAGCCCGGTCACTGGCCCAAGCCAGTGACCCGGCTGGGCCCAAACCAGCAAGAAGCACGCGTGGAGTGGCTCCACGCGTGCATCATCCACAGTGCGAAGGTAATTAATTTACCTTCGCACAGTGCAACGATACATTCAAGATGAATGTGCAAAAAAAAGCGAAAGAAAAATGACTTACCCGTTCTCTGGAGACGGTGTGGATGGTGGCAACGCGGTGGCCCTCGTCTGCTTACAGCCTTCCCTCCTACTTTCCTTTGCTTCTGTGCCCGTATGCTTTAGTCTTCCTGCAGCTCCAGTTTCGGTGCTTTTTTTTGTGTGTGTTTCTAAGTTTTTTTATTGTCTTTCTTCCCCCGATTCTGTGTTTTTTTCGTCTCTTTCCCCCTGTTTTCTGTTTTTTTTTTGGGTTCTGCTCTTTCTTTTTCTGGTTTTTCCTTCTCCTTTTCAGTCCAATTCCCCCAGTTTTGCCCCCCAGTTTTTCTTCCCCCTGCCATTCATGGCTTTCTTTTTTCTTGTCCCCTTCCCCTCTTTGTGCTTTCTCTGTTTTATAGAGTCTGATTGGTGGTAACGGACGGCATGTAGAGGGACGACAACATTAAAACGTCCTTAACTGAGGTGAGCGGATGATTACTGCTGGAAACGGTCTCTGGTTAAAGAAGAAGAAGATGAACAGTGCTCTTTCAAACGACGCCGTTTTGGTATATGAGGTGGCCATTTGCGTTTTGGCCCGTGAAGTTCCGAACATTTTGTAATCAAGCCCTTGGATAAACTTTAATTGGACCCCTGGATTTCAGCGAATTATACACAACAGTCCCTGGACTTTAATTTTGCAATTTTAAACCCCAATTAACCCCAACTTTGTTATTTATTCAATTAAGTCCTTGATTTCATTAATTTAACTAAATCCAAGTCCAATTAAGTCTCAAGACTTATCAATTATCCAATTAAGCCCCTGATTGGATTAATTAAATTAATTCCAAGCTTAATTAAGTCTCAAAACATATCAATTCTCCAATTAAACCCTTAATTGGATTAATTAAATTAATTTCAAGCTCAATTAAGTCTCAAAACTTATCAATTCTCCAATTAAACCCTTGATTGGATTAATTAGATTAATTCCAAAGTTTAATTAAACCCTAAAACTTCTAATCATATTGCCCTTAACCCAAATTTTAATTCATTCTTCATTTATCTCATTTTACTTGTTTTTTTATCATTATTATTTTTTTATCATCATCATCATTTTTTTTATCCTTTTCAGTAAATAAAATAATAATAATAATTAAAATAAAATGGTCAAAAATTGGGTTATGACATTAGTATTAAGCCTTCGTTGCATTTCTCTAAAGGGTTAAGCATTTTCCTCCAAATAGATCTTGTGTGTGCAAATCAAAGGACCAATTCCTTTTATATCAGCTATGGTCCATCCTAATGCATTTTTGTGCATTTTCAGAGTTTGTAATAACTTACCTTCTTGATGTGCATTAAGTTTGGAAGAGATTATTACCGGAAAAGTTTCATTTTTTCCCAAAAATGAATGTTTGAGATTGAATGGTAACGGCTTCAAATCAGGTGTTGGTGGTTAAACACTTGAAGGTATGGACTCAATTGATCATGGTGGCAAATCCTTAGTTTTTGGTCTCCAACTATTTGCCTTTGATTCTTCTTGAAAATAAACCATTTGCACATCGTCAGATTCATCAATCTCAGTTTCACTGGAAATGGTTTGAAATTGATCATAAACTAATTTTTCAATAAAGTCCACTTCCTGTAAATCATTATCATCTCCAGGTTGCTTGTAAATGTTGAAAATATTCATCTTCAATGTCATGTTTTCAAAAGATAGCTTCATCAGTCCATTCCTATAATTAATCAATGCATTCGAAGTTACAAGAAACGGACGTCCTAAAATAATAGGAAATGAATTACATGCTTCAACAGGTTGTGTGTCCAAGATAATAAAATTCATAGGATAAATGAATTTATCAACTTGTACTAACACATCTTCATCTATTCCTCTAGACACTTTTACAGATCTCTCAGCAAGTAAAAGAGCTACAAAAGTTGGTTTTAACTCACCTATATTTAAACTCTGAAAGACTGAATATGGAAGTAAATTCACACTAGCTCCAAGATCAAATAAAGCTCTTTCAATTTTATGTTCTCCAATAAAGCAAGAAATTGTAGGACAACCAGGGTCTTTATATTTCAAAGCATTATTGTTCTGAAGAATGACACTTACTTGTTCGGCTAAAAAGGCTTTCTTTTTCACATTCAGTTTCCTCTTCACAGTGCACAGATCTTTCAAAAATTTAGCATAAAAGGTACCTGTTTAATATCATCCAACAAAGGTATATTGATCCTTACCTATTTGAAAGTTTCAAAGATTTCAGAGTTGTGATTAACTTTTCTTTGTTTGGTCATGGCATGTGGAAATGGAAATGATGGTGGGAAATCAGTCTTTTCTTTGCAATGTTCAGATTCAACCCCTTCCTTACCCTCAGAGATTGACTCATCATTTTTCTCACAAGGTTCAAGAATGGTTTTTTCAATAACCTTACCACTGCGAAGAGTAGTGACTAATTTGACTTGATCCATGTGTTGGATTTCAGAACTACTTGCATTTGCATTGTATTGCCCCTTCGGATTTTGCTGTGGTTGAGATGGAAACTTACCTTTCTCTTGAAAACTGAGAGCAGATGTTAATTTTGCAAAAGTATCTTTAAAATCTGTCATGCTTTGAGCAAGTTGAGTATTGATTGTCTCCTGCTTTTCAGTGAATGCATGTAATGTTTCCTCAAGATTTCTTCCAGGAGGGGGAGCATAAGGAGGTGCATATCCATGAGAATTTTGGAAATTATGGTATGCTTGAAACGGTGGTCTTCCAACTGAAATTTGGGTGATTTCTCCAACCAGGGTTATACATTTCTGAGTATAGGTTATGATTGGGCTTTTGGAAACTATTTAAAGCATGGGCTTGTGACACGACCAAAAGATTGATGTCTTCTCCCAAGTGTAGAAAAGTCGAAGTAATAAATAACCCAGCAAGACTGGGGTCGAACCACATGGAAGTTAACTATATAAATTATAAATAACAACAACAACAAGTTAAAGAGAGCTTTGAGATGTGATATTGATGTAAGGATTAAACAAGGATAAAATAATTGTCAAGGTTAGAGGATCCACTAATGGTATTTCAAACAAGTATAGTAAATTTTTTTTATTACTCAACTGGAAACCACACACAAAGAAGGTTCCAATCGGATTATAAATTGTTAATATGATTACATTAGTTATCTCATTCGAATAATGCTAATACTTGTAAATGTTGTCAGGCATTCATAAGTATAACTTACGTTAACAACAAATCAAGTTCCTTTCATAACACAGGTATCGGTTATACCATATGGTTGGGCTATGAAAGTGCCAAGTATTTGTTGTACCAAGGGTTATACAACATAAATCTAGATTAACCATTTAACAAACAAAGTATTAAAAGTGAACAAGATAACAAATACAAAACATGTTAGTATCAAACATTAAAGTCCATTTGAGTTTATATTATACTTATTCTTACACTATTGGTGTAACCTTTTCACATTAACATGATAAACTTAGCTAAACATAATAAAGAAGAGAAACATAATTAAACAAGATAAGGAAATGAAAAGTATAAGCAAGAGATTAATATAAGCAAAACTTAAGCATTACAAAATATAAAGAGAGAGCAAGAGCATGATCTTCATCTGAAAACCAAGATGCCTAAATACATGGCAAATGCCTCCTTTTATAGGCCAAAATTCAAAACTATTGATTTGTTGACTAATTGTTGAATGGGTGGCCACATCTTGACTTGGTGACAATCCTTATCTTCTTGTCTGCCAAAAACATCATTGATAACGTCATAATTTGAACAGACTTGAATCATTAAAGTTCTAGGAAATTGTCTCAGCTTTCCAGGAAAAAAAAGTTGAGGCCATTTGGGTTTCTAGAACTCAAGATATGGGCTGAACAATGAACAATGTCTGGGCTGCAGGACAGATTCAGACTTCTCTGTTGTTGCTACAATTTGGACTTGAAAACGGCCTTTTAAAATCTTGGACTCCTATGAAAGTTTTAGGCTTATGTCTTAGCTTTCTATCCATATAAGGCAGACCTAAATCCAAGATCTACAGCTCCAGATATGACCCAATTACCGAACACTGTTCCAGTTTTGACTGAACCAGCATCTCTTTTCTAAGTTTGGCCCTCTCTTTATCCTTTCAATTTTTGTTCTTAAACTCACAATCAATCCTTTTATTTATGTGATAGGCCTGCATTTAAGATGAATATTTACCAAAAATTAAAGGTATCTTATGGTATCAGACTTGTTATTATAAAACATGATTTAGTTAAGGAGTTATTGATACTTCAAGTGCAAAATGACGATATAAAACCATGATAAAAATACACTTTTAAGTACTAATCAGCTTGTTCATGGAGACATTCCTTAAAAGAAGGCAAAGTTGGACAGTCATTGGTTGAATGTTCATTGGTTTCACAGATTTGACACACAATGTCTTGAACAGATTTTAATTGACCACTCTTTTTCAATTCTAGTGCCTCGACTTTTCTAGCTAAAGATGCAAACTTGGCTTGGAGGTCATGATTTTCCCTAAGGTTATACATACCTCCACTAGATGTATGAGGTTGGGTTTTACTTGGTGCCTCATAAGTGCCTGTAGTGTCCTAATTTTGAGCATTTTCAGCTAGCAAGTTTAGGTACTCCATTGCTTCATTAGGGTCTTTATCTTCAAAAGTTCCATTGCACATCAATTCAACCATTTGTCTATCTCTAGGTGTTAACCCTTCACAAAAATATAAAACCAATCTCCATGTTTCAAAACCATGATGAGGGAAAGTATTAAGAAAGTCTCAATACCTATCCCAACATTGGTAAAATGTTTCTCCTGGTTTTTGGGTGAAAGTGTTGATTTGTCTTTTGAAAGAGTTTGTTCTGTGAGACGGAAAAAATTTCTTTAAAAATTGTTGTTGCATTTCATCCTAAGCACGAATGGATCTTAGCCTAAGATTTTGTAGCCATGTTTTAGCTTTATCTTTTAATGAAAAAGGAAAAAGCTTTAATCTGATGGTATTCATGCTACAATTTAAGTCATTATAGGTGTTACAGACCTCTTTAAATTCGCTCAAATGCAAGACCGAGGTCAAACCACAGGGAGGTTAACTGTATAAACTACAAATAAAAAAAATAGATAATAACATAAAAGGAGTTGAAGAGAGCTTTGAGATATGATATTGATATAAGGATTAAACAAGGATAAAATAATTGTCAAGGTTAGAGGATCCACTAATGATATTTCAAACAAGTATAGTATAAAATCTTTTTATTACTCAACTAGAAACCACACACAAAGGAGGTTCCAATCGGATTATAAATTCTTAACATGATTACATTAGTTATCTTATTCAAATAATGCTAATACTTGTAAACGTTGTCATGTATTCATGATTATAACTTATGTTAACAACAAATCAAGTTCCTTTCATAGCACAGGTGTTGGTTATACCATACGGTTGGGCTATGAAAGTGCCAAGTATTTGTTGTATCAAGGGTTATACAACATAAATCTAGATTAACCATTTAACAAGCAAAGTATTAAAAGTGAACAAGATAACAAATACAAAACATATTAGTATCAAACATTAAAGTCCATGTTGAGTTTACACTATACTTATTCTTACACCATTAGTGTAACCTTTTCACCTTGACATAATAAAATTAGCTAAACATTATGAATAAAAGAAATATAAATAAACAAGATAAGAACATAAATAAGATATAAGTTAACTAAGTAAAGGAAAGGAAATGAAAAACATAAACAAGAGGTTAATATAAACAAAACTTAAGCATTACAAAAATATAAAGAGAGCAAGAACATGATCTTGATATGAAAAGCAAGATGCCTAAATACATGTCAAATACCTCCTTTTATAGGTCAAAATTTGAAACTATTGATTTGATGACCAATTGTTGAGTGGATGTCCACATCTTGACTTGGTGACAATCCTTATCTTCTTGTCTGAACAAAATGTCATTGTTAACGTCATAATTTGAACAGATTGTCCGCATGAAAGTTCTAGGAAATTGTCTCATCTTTCCAACAAAAAAAGAATCCGTGCATTTGGACTTCTAGAACTCAAGATATGGGCTGAACACTGAACAGTGTCTAGGCTGTAAGACAGATTCTGACTTCTCCGTTGTTGCTAAGATTTGGACTTCCAAACAGTAGAATTGAGTCTTTCACTCCGCATGAATGTTTTAGGCCTATGTCTTAGCTTTCTAGCCATACAAACCAAATTGAAATACAAGATCTATAGCTTTAGATATGACCCAATGACTAAACAGTGTTCAAGTTTGGACTAAACCAGCATCTCTTTTCTAAGCTTAACCCTCTCTTTGTCTTCTCTATTTCAGTAGTTAAATTCATCAATCAATCCTTTGATTTACGTGATAGGCCTGCATTTAAGATGAACATTTACCATAAATTAAAGGTATCTTATAGTATCAGACGTATTATTATAAAACATGCTTTAATTAAGGAGTTATTAATGCTTTAAGTGCAAAATGATGATATAAAACCTTGATAAAAATGCACTTTTGAGTACTAATCATGGACCTCACGCACCACCGCCACTAGCGGCGCGTGGATCCACGTGTCGTCGCTGGTGAAAACCAACAAACTAGTGGATCGGGATCGTCTCCTTCTTCTCTTCCTGCTCGTACCAACAGTGGATCTCCCAGTCACCTGCAAGGCAACCCAACAAACACAAGCAGTATATTTCACTTTTGGTTTTCCCTTTTTCTTTTAGATCTGCCACTATCTCCCTTTAATCCTTTCTTCTTCTGGGTTCAACGCCGCCATTGCTTGTTGCCATTTGAATGGTTAAAGAAGGGAGAAGAAGTTGTCATGGCTAGTGGCGTGTTTGCACACGCGACGATGAGACTCGGGGGGAATCGACTTAATAGACTGACTGCTGCTGCTGGATGAGAGAGCGGTTCAGTGATTCATCTGTAGGCCGTCCATAGCCACTGTGAATGGAAAAGGAAGGGAACTAAGTGGAGGTCGGTCTGTAGGGAAGCTGAGTAGTGGTGGGATTGTTCAGCTGGAAGTGAGGCTGGAAGGTGGTCTATGCGGGCTGATCTTGGGTTTGTCAGGTGGAGATGGGAAAAGGCAAGTGACGACTGCTTTGGCCAAGGGAGGGGCGAACGAAAAGAGAGGAAATGCAGAGGCTTGTCTCTGTAAGGAAGAGATAGTGAGGGAGATGGAGAGGGGAGTGGCGGAGAAATGTTTTGGGAAAGGGGAGAAAAAAATTCAATTTTTGACTCATGTTTTTGATAAATTTTCAAAACAAAATAAAAATAGCAAAAAAACAACGAAAACCTCAAAAAATTCATTCTTGATATATTTGCATCGTTTTTAGCATTTTCAACGTCATCTCAGAAGAATTTAAAATTTTCAAATGTATTTTGAACGCATTCAACTTTTAACGCGTTAATTTTACAATAACTGATTTTCCTTGTTGAGTCGACGGTGATTTTGTTTGTTTTCAAAATAAATTCAAAATACAAAAAACAATTATGACGAATGGTGGCACCCAACCCTTTGGTGTTGAGATTACCAAGAGTATCTCCAATGGGAAATACTATATTAAAGACCCAAATGGATAAAATGGCTTTTTGAATAGTGTAAATATAGCTTTTCTGATTATATACATTCCAACGGTAAAAAGTTATTTAGAAAAGCCAATTATATTTTAATATATTTCATGTTAAATCATGATATTATTAATATAATTATATAACTAATTTAGATATTTTATATATAATATAATTATGATGTTATTAATTATATAATTAAAATGAGTAATATATAAAAATAATATAAAATTAATGAAGTAATATGAACGTTAAAAGATATAATTTAAAATTTATTTATATGAATATTTTTAATTTTCAGTTTTATATGTTACTGTTAAAAATTTAATTTTGTTAAAAGTAAATTCAAATTCAAATTTTGAAAAAAACAACAAACATTTTAAATTTTCATTTTTATTTTTATTTTTTAAAAAAAATTCAAGCTTTGCATAAATGATCACGAACATTTTAAATTTTAAATTTTCAAAAGGTCAAAAATTAACCGCCAACATTCTAAGATTTCAAAATTTGAAAAAATAATCCATCTATAAATATTCTCATATACCTTAATATTTTTTCTCATCATTTTCTTCTCTCCAATCTTTATTATATTTCATTAAAATTCATCATGAATGATTCTAATTTTAATTTTTATGATGCTTTTGATTTTGATGATAACACTCCTGTGTTCGCTTTTCAAGTTGCTACCGCTGTGGTTGCTGAAGAAGAATCGAATAATCAAAGGCGGAGAACGGGGTATCGTGGCTCTATTCTTGGTCACAATATTGTCAATCGTAATAGAAAGGAAGGTGAGTTAAGGTTATATGACATGACCAAAAGATTGATGTCTTCTCCTAGGTGCAAGAGTGTCGAAGTAATAAATAACTCGGCAAGACTGGGGTCGAACCACATGGACGTTAATTGTATAAATTATAAATAACAACAACAACAATAGTAATAGTAATAATAGTAATAGTAATAGTAGCAGTAGTAGTAGTAATAGTAATAATAAAGAAGAAGAAGAAGAAGAAGAAGAAGAAGAAGTTGATGAGAACTTTGAGATGGAAGATTAATGTGAGGATTAAACAATGATAAAAGCAATTGTCAAGGTTAGAGGATCCACTAATGGTATTTCAAACAACTATAGTATAAATTCTTTTTATTACTCAACTAGAAATCACACACAAAGAAAATTCCAATCGGATTATAAATTCTTAACATGATTACATTAGTTATCTTATTCGAATAATTCTAATACTTGTAAATGTTGTCAGACATTCATAATTATAACTTATGTTAACAACAAATCAAGTTCCTTTCATAGCACAGGTGTCGGTTATACCATACGGTTGGGCTATGAAAGTGCCAAATATTTGTTGTATCAAGGGTTATACAACATAAATTTAGATTAACCATTTAACAAGCAAGGTATTAAAAGTGAACAAGATAACAAATATAAAACATGTTAATATCAAATATTAAGGTCCAAGTTGAGTTTATATTATATTTATTCTTACACCATTAGTGTAACCTTTTCACCTTGACATGATAAACTTAGCTAAACATAATGAAAGAGAGAAACATAAATAAACAAGGAAATGAAATGAAAAGCATAAGCAAGAGATTAATATAAGCAAAACTTAAGCATTACAAAATATAAAGAGAGAGCAAGAGCATGATCTTGATCTGGAAACCAAGATGTCTAAATACATTGCAAATGCCTCCTTTCATAGGCCAAAATTTGAAACTATTGATTTGTTGACTAATTGTTGAGTGAGTGGCCACATCTTGACTTGGTAACAATCCTTATCTTCTTGTCTTCCAAAAACATCATTGATAACGTCATAATTTGAACAGACTTAAACATGAAAGTTCTAGGAAATTGTCTCGGCTTTCCAGGAAAAAAAAGTTGAGGTCATTTGGACTTCTAGAACTCGCGATATGGGCCGAACACTGAATAGTGTCTGGGTTGCAAGACAGATTCGGACTTCTCTATTGTTGCTACAATTTGGACTTGAAAACAGCCTTTTTAAATCTTGGACTCCGTATGAAATTTTTAGGCCTATGTCTTAGCTTTCCATCCATACAAGGCAGATCTAAATCCAAGATCTACAGCTCCAGATATGACCCAATAACCGAACAGTGTTCCAGTTTTGACTGAACCAGCATCTCTTTTCTAAGTTTGGCCCTCTCTTTGTCCTTTCAATTTCCGTACTTAAACTCATCAATCAATCCTTTTATTTATGTGATAGGCCTGCATTTAAGATGAACATTTACCAAAAATTAAAGGTATCTTATGGTATCAGACTTGCTATTATAAAACATGATTTAGTTAAGGAGTTATTGATACTTCAAGTGCAAAATGATGATATAAAACCTTGATAAAAATGCATTTTTAAGTACTAATCATTATATAATGATTATTTTTGCTGAAATTCCTAAATTCACTGAAAGTCAATTTTGAAGAAGATTTAGGATGAGTCGTCATCTTTTTCTTCGGATCGCAAATGCAATGGAAGCTCATAATCCATATTTCAAATAAAGGACAGATGCTCTTGGTGTTCTTAGTTTATCTTGCCTTCAAAAGGTAACTATAGCTCACAAAATACTTGCATATGGTATTCCTACAGATCTTACTGATGAATATCTTCGAATTGGAGAAACCACTGCGATAGAAAGTCTTAGAGCTTTCGTCAAAGCAATTGTAGAAGTTTTTGGTGATTGGTATCTAAGGGCACCAAACGAGGCTGATATTTCTCAATTATTATCAATTGGAGAGCAACGTGGATTCCCAGGGATGTTGGGGAGCATTGACTGTATACATTGGAAATGGGAGAAATGCCCAATTGCATGGCATGAGATGTATACTGGTCATTTTTGTGAACCAACTATAATTCTAGAGGCGGTGGCTTCACAAGATCTTTGGATATGGCATGCCTTTTTTAGAATGCTTGGATCATTAAATGATATTAACGTTCTTGATCGGTCACCTATCTTCGCTGCACTTGCTGAAGGTCGAACTGCTCCTGTCAATTATACAATTAATGGGCATGAATATACAATGGGATACTATTTAGCATATGGGATTTATCCTAATTGGTCAACCTTTGTTAAGACAATCCCAAGGCCATTAGGAGCAAAGAGAAAATATTTTGCAAGTAAGCAAGAGTCTGCAAAAAAGGATGTGGGGCGAGCATTTGGGGTGCTCCAATCTCGTTTTGTAATTGTACGTGGACCTGTTCAATACTGGGATGAAGAAACGCTTGCAAATATTATGAAAGCTTGCATAATAATGCATAATATGATTATCGAGGATGAAGGAGCAATGAACCTTGGATTTGACCATGAACGTGAAGTCAATTCCTTTATATCAGAGTCACATGGTGAAATACCAAAACTACATGATTTTCTTCAAACTCATAATCGAATCAGAAATAGAGCAACTAGCTCTCAACTATAAGAAGATTTGGTTCAACATTTGTGGGAACAATATGGCAACGAGTAGAATCATTAGATTTGAACTTCTTATGTCATCATAAGTTTCAAGTTTTTTATGTTTTTTTATTTTCATTATGGTTGTTATCTTTTAAGTTAATTAATCCTACTTATTGTTGTTAAGTGTTAGAAGAACTTCAAAAAAGTATTATGAATTGATGCCATTTTTATAATAATATATTTAAAATAACCAAGAAATTTCTACATATTTAATTAAAAATACATTACATTAAACAATAAATCAATCTAGTAAATTAAAAATTAAAACCCCTCTTTTGCATAATTTCTAACTTTCTATTTTGAAAATACACTGCAGAAATTGGATCCAAATTAGAAATATCCATTTTCATAATTTGTTCTTCTTTCTCAATCCTGTCCAATTCATGTTTCTCTTGACTTTGTTGAATCATCATAGCTTGTTGCTCTAGCATAATTTTTCTGTCTTGTTTCTTCTGATCCTCAATTTCAACTAGAGTATCCCTGAATTGTTGTAAGAGATTTGTTACACTTACCTCCTCAATTTTATCTTTTCCTTATTTACTTTTAAGTCGTTCCTTTGCAGCCTTCTGACCAATTGGTCTATCTTGATAAATCAACGGTTCATTGTCTTCTCCTAAACTAACAGAATCAGGGGTAGATGGAGCTGATGAAGCCGGACTTGCATTGACATGACCTTTTTGTTTCTTGTTTGACCTTTGATGTTGACTTTCACACTCAAATTGCCATTTGGGTTCTTTTCTTAAGATAACCCAATAATATTCTAGTTAAAATCGTTTGCCAACGTAAGAAGCATACATTTGTCGAGCATCATTAATTTGGTAAAAAAATTAGAGCAATTAAATAATGTTAAAATATGTGTTAAACAATTTAATATTAAAATGAATATTAAAATTACCCTTGATTCTTTGGTCATTCCACTTTGCTGATGATTTTCAATTTGAGTAACAAATCCAACAAATTTACCGACTTCTCTATTTATTTCTTGCCATCTACTGGAGATGCTTATTTGAAAAGGATTATTCAAGTTTCCTCCATTCTCTACAAAGTAAGCATGTACTCGAGCTCAAAACTGTTTTGTTTGTTGTTCAACTCCTGTAATTGGATCCTTGCTTATATTTAGTCATGCAGAGACAAATAAATAATCTTTCTCTAGTGAAAAATTTTTACTTCTTTGTGATTTTTTTGCCGAATTGACATTTAAATTCGAGTATGTTAAGTCATCAACTAATTGATTAGAATCACTTGGTTGAGAGAGAATATCTTCTGACTCACTCATAAGAAAGTTGGTAAAAGAGTTTGGAAAATTTGAATCCATCTACATTAAAAAAACAAAAAAACTCAAGTTAAAACCTTATAAGAGAGTGTAAAAAAAGCTCACATTCAATGTCTAGCAATTTTGTAGTTTCCATACATGTGAATTAATAATAAGCATTGCCTCCTACTTGTTCTAACATAACAATTTGATCATTTTTTGGAACTAAAAGAGGATTGATATATTGGTTTAATTACATTTTCAACAATACAAAATATAATTGACCTCAAATTAAAACAGACAATCAAAAATAAATTTTAAATATGTCACTCTATATTTTTATCAATATCAACTACCATTATTAATTCCTCTAAATTTTATCAAAGATAACAACATAAATAAAAATTGTCTTCCTTAACCCATATCAAAAACATAAAATAACAAAGAAATAAAAATCATCACAAATATCAAATTAACAACAAAAGGTCTAAAAAATCAAGAGATATAAAAGAGAAAATAAAAAAAAATTTAAACAAGCATACCTTTTAATTTTAGCTAATTAACACAACCAATGTTATTAATTAACTGGATAATAATTGATTCTTGTTTTTCTAAATTTAAGAGAAGGGTGAGACACAATACAAAATTTGCTAAATTTACAAGTTTTTTCCTCCTGCTTTTATAGGCAAAAAAATAAATTGTTGGCCAACGGCTATAAAAATAGTCGTTGGCCAATAGTCATTTGCATTTGCCATTTCTACAGGGAAATGTAGAAATGATTGTTCACAGGACAGATAGCTAAAATAGTTATCCGTTTGCCTGTGACGTTGGAATGAGGAAATGCAAAAGTAAAAGCTAAAAATATATTTTTTAACATTTAGATTTTCTTTTAGCTCTCTCATTGGATATGCTCTAACAAGTTTGCAAAGATTACGATGGAATAAAAGGATTGGAAGAAGATTTTGCATGCTTAGATGAGTGAGTGATTTTGAATTTGGGATTCGAGTTCTCTATCATATTGATATTCCATTATTATAATAATGTTATGTTTTGTCAAGTTGATTCAATTTAAATTGAATGTGAAATATTTTTTAACTACTTACGTTCACATGATCCAAACCAAACTTTGAAACACTATAAATTCCAATCTAATAGTAAAGATTTGAAAGGTTGCAGCCCAACTAATTGCTAAGACCCTGTTTTCTTCGGTCAAGTAAGCCCAGTGTAATAAGATATTTGGGCCCAATGTGTAATAAATAATAATCGGAAAAAAGTAAGGTCTATTAAACCCAATTACAAAAATTGGTGACATTAAAAACTTAGTTTGTGATCCTCCTATGACGAGCCTATTTCTCAAGCCCAACAAGCCGCGGATTAATGGGAGTCTTCTCACCTGTATTTATTAAAATCTTGTTAATCATATACGATCCAAACAAGATTGGCCATATACGATCTAAACTAGTAGAGAAAAGTCTTCACATACTTGTGTCCCTACTCGTGGTACAATGAAGCCACCCGGTGAAGGACGTCATGATTGATAGGCATTGATTTTGGCCGCCGCAGCAGCATATGAACGTCGGAACTCCGCCAAGTTGCCGAAGATAAGACTGTATTTTGGGCCACTTATGCCTTCCTTCTTGAAATGGATTTTGAGAGTGTGAATTTAAAGATGCAAATAAGTGGCGGGGGGGCTGAAGGAGTGTTTAGTGTTTGAAGTGATAATGGTGTTTAGTTAGTATTTATGTGGGTATGTAGCTGTTAACTAGAATATTTTATGTTTGTATAGATTAGAGTTGATCAATTTCGTTTGCTGACTTCGGTTGGCAATAATTGAAATCGTGGGCTGCGTAAGGTGTCAATTATGGCCGGAAAGTAGCAAAGAAATGATTAAATTGTTTACAAGTAAAGGGAAAGAACATGTGCTTAGTGGAATACTTAGCTCACGTATGTGAAAATCCCAAACTAATGGGTCACACGGTGGAACTAACTTCAATCCATCTCCAAATTGTTTAAAGTTTTACGTCAAATATGTTTTTGCGTTGTGTGTGTATATTGCCACTTGAGATATATATAGGAGGGTTATGTGATCATGTTTGTAAATGGGTTAATAACTCGCTGAAAATGACAGTGAGAATAAATAATTTGACCGGCCATCTCCAACGAGCTGAGCAGAAAACAGAAGCTGAAAATGGCAACCTTCCCTCGCAAGGGAACCCACAAGGCCACATTAACGCACTGTATTTTTTTTTATTGTTTTGAAGTGCCTTTCCAAATAAAAATAAAAATAATTTATATTATATTTTAATTTTAAAATATGTTTATTTTTGCGTAAATATATTAAAATAATATTTTTATTATTATTTTTAAAAAAATTATCTTTGATATTAACACATAAAAAAAATTAAAAAAACAATTTAAAATAAAAATAATTAATTAATTAAAACAAAACACGTTATCACAACGCAATCAAACACCCTATAGACCTGTGCAGGAAGGAGAACACTAAACAGAGTAACCATTGTTGAGTGCATGACCCCGGTTGACCGGCCTTTTGCGAAGTACAACTATCATTCAATAAAAGAGGCCACCGTCTTCCATCTGATATCATTTTCTTGTCCCCCGCTGCTCATGTGTGAAAGCACTCCCTTGGATAGCTGCAGCCCTCGTAATCAATGTCCCATCCAAACTTAAAGTCCGCACTAAAATCTTATTTTCCTATCTTTTAAAAACAAACTGAAGTTCAAAGATGTGATCAGAAGAGAACAAATATTTAAGATGCTTGCTAGGTATTAATTAGTAGTAGGCAGTAACAAGTTCACTGTACACTGCGACCAATAGATTTCGATTCTTAACTTTGCCTTCAAAAAAATATAAATAAAGCAACTACGCACGACCGAGCCAAAAAAAATATACAATGGTATGGAGACACAAAAGGTGTGTATCTATATATAAAGCTACGAGAGACGCCCCGTGAAAGGCCAGCTTTTCCACCCGTGACAAAAAAAACCTTGGAAAAGTGAGGGTTACATGGATTGAGCTGGGAGCTCAAGCTCCTGTAGATCCATAAGGCTTCCTCTCAGGCACACCATCCCATGTTTCTTCAGAAGTCCCTCTCCCTCCTCCTCCACCATATGCTGCGGCAGTGGCTGCTCCAACATTAAAGCCACCACTGTAGGAATTTAGCAAAGCAGAACTAGCAGCATCCATGCCAAGCCCAAGAAGGTCAAGTGTCGTTGGTTTGTTTCCAAACAATGAAGATGAACCCATCATAACATCACTGGAGGGAAGCCCAAGCCCTAGTCCAGCTGCAACAGTGGTGTTGTTCTCTGGCTTCACATCCCATTTATTGCAATTACTGTCTTGATTAGTTGAACGGGGTAATCCTAAACCACGGAGAAATGATGGGTTTGATGTCGTTGCACCCATTTGTGCTGCTTTTTGAAGCAATGCAGTGGCAGACATGGCTGGTTGCGGAGATGGTGTGTAATGGTAGTGGTCTTGGTCTGTGCTGAAGAGAGACGAAGTATTGTTGGCGAGATAAAAAGATGTTGAAAGAGAGAGTGATGGGGGTTCTATCGCTCTAGGTGTTGGCATAGTAGTGGGACAATCAGAGCGAGCTAAGCCGCAAAACAGATTTGGGAATGAGGATGGTACTGATGCTTGTTGTGGGATAGCAGCTGGTGCTGTCGAAGAGGCAAATGCAGTCGCAAATACATTACTGGTTGAGCTAGTTGAGCTTGTGCTTGTAGCCGACGCACATGCTATTGGTGGTGGTGAAAGTCCAATTGGATTTTCTGCTAATTCTGTGACAAGAAACAGAGAGAAAACGAACATTAACCCAAAGTAAAGAAAAGGGACTTAAAAAAGAAAAAAGAACAATGCAGTCCAATGATCCCTAATACCAAAGAAAAAGGATATACTAGCAAAAAGAATGTACTTTTTGGAGGAACATGAGGGGTGTGGTGATGAAACTGCTGTAAAAGCTAAGCAATTATGGAGTCCTTTCTATCCATCTCTCCAAATCTCAATTCACTTTATTATTGCGTAAATGTTTTATTTTTGAGCTTATAAATTAAGCAGTATCGGTATTATAGTAACGATTGGTTTTCATTAAAATAATATTTTTTTATCTTTTAAAATTTATTTTTAATATTAACATATTAAAACAGTATAAAAACAAAAAAAAATTAATTTAAAAAAAATCAAAAACATGGTAAGACCACGAAAAAACACCTTATTGACTGTGGTGGCAGCAGCAGCAGCTACTCGTGAAACACAACGTAAAACCTCTCTCTCCTCACACACACACCCCTACCACATCTGCTAATATTCTCTAGCCCAACATCCACACGAGAAGGACATCAACAAGAGACAAAACACTCGAACATAACCTAACCTGTTTACCCAAAACCATAAACTTCAATCTATTTTGTCCACGGCCACAAGAAAACAAGATTCATGAACCTTAGGCCAATCAAATACTTGTCTTGGCCAACATAGCTAGGCAATGTATTAATAACGGATAGGACGCACTAGCTAGCAAGCTTAGGCTAAATTAATTACCTGAGCTTTGAACTGATAAACCCGGAGACACCACACTAGTAGACGGCGTAAGTGGTGGAGGCGGTGGTGAAGCACCCACACGCTTGATGTCACAACCATTCCCTTCCTTTCCCATTATCGCTAGGGTTTGTGCCCTTGCACTCTCCTCCGCTAACGCATCGCAAAATGCTCTGTGTGTTACAAAACTATCCCTCCTGTATAACAAAACAAAACCAAATAACATAACATAATTAAGTTAAAATCAATGACAAACAAAACATAAGGTATAAAAAACAAAATTAGTTGACATTCACCTTGAAAACAAAGTGCCACAATCACATTTATACTCTTTAGTGCCACAAGTTTTCAAGTGAGCTTTCCAATCAGACTGGACGGCATATTTCTTCGAACATCTCTCACACTTCCACTTTTTCTCACCATGCTTTCTGTAGAAGTGCTTTTTAATGCCAGTAAGATCACCAAGAGCTCTAGCTGGGTTGTGATGTACACAAGATGACTCTGGACAAACATAGACACGCTTCCTTGGCTCTTTGTTGGTTCGTTGCTTTAGCTTCCATGGTAAGTTATGGCCTCGTCTGTGAAGTTGGAGGTTCTGGTCTCTTTGAAAGCCCTTGTTACAGATCTCACACACGAATCTGATTGTGGCTACTAAAGTCTTTGGTGATAACGCAACGACTTCTGCATCTGGATCTGAAAAAGAAAGAAAATTGAGTCTATTAATAATTAGCTTACAAAAACATTACCAAGTTTTTGAAATGTTAGGGTCATGGTACTGGTGTTGAGAGATAATTACCTGGCATTCCAGGGAGATTTCGCTTCTTCTTTGGTGGTGGCACTGTCATAGAGTGTGGCATGCCTTGGTTACCAAAAGAAGAAACATTGCTAATTGTGTCTTCTCCAGAAGCTTTAGATACTGTGATTCTGGATAAGTTCTCACCACCCACCATTCTATTTCTTTCAGAAACTTCTAGTTAAGATGAAACGAATTCTTTGAAGTCACCAAGAAAAATTTCTACTTTTCCAAGTCTCTAAGGTTACAAAAGATATATGGGGTGGTAATAGTACTGTTCTAGGCTTTTGATTTAAAAGATCAACTGACAAGAGAGGAAATGGATGATTACACCTGACGTGAATCCTTGGAAATCACCAGAAAACCAATTCACTTGAACTGGTGTGTTTGAATGCTGAGATTCTGATTTCTTTTAGAATTCAAGAGAGAGAGAGATAAACAGCTATGTGTGTTCAGAAAAATTCTTGGCTTGTGTTTCTTTGATCAGCTATCGATCACGATGGAGGGGAATGAGGCACCGTTTTGACTCATTCTGTGACTCATTACCCTGAGTTTCATGGTCCTAAAAGGCGGCTACTTGAATCCATACTCATCTTCGCCGAGTGGGGGAGAGAGAGTGTGCAGATACAGACATGGATAACTTTGAAGAGAAGAGAGGAACTTTAAATGAAGTGGAGAAAGTAAATTTAAGAAAACAAAAAAATTGAGTTAAAGCGGCGCCAGTTAACTATGGCTAACTTTGAACCTGGGCCTTTTGGATTTATTTAACTATAGTTAAGAGAGCATATGTATGCGTTTAGCCGGTGCAACAAGTCTCTCCTGCTGCCCTGCGCAATCAAATTCGTCCGTCCACGTGTCAAGCTATGCTGCTTGCTGAAATTTGTCGGAACTATCGGGCTAGGCGGTGCTTGTCGTTTTGTAGAAAAAACAATATTTTAATCATATCTCCCTGCAAGTTTTTTTTGAAAGAGCAGAACGGAAAGACATTAGTACCCATGCTTGGTTAAGATTTTTCATGAAATAAACTACCATGACAGTTCGGCTTATAGGCAAATATTTTTAAAAAATTTGTTTGGAAATGCGAGTAAATTTGTTTTTTTTTAATTTAAAAATTTTATTTATTTTATTAAAAATTATTTTTTTATATTTTAAATTTTTTTAATGTGCTGATTTCAAAAATAATTTTTAAAAAATAAAAAAATATTATTTTGATACATTTTATAATGAAAAGAATTTTAAAAAATAATCACAACCACACCAACAAACAAGTTAAGGTTTTTTTTGTTTTTTATTTTTAGCAGGTTAATAATGTTTTTTAAAGTAATTTTTTAAATATATGAAAAAAATTATATTTTTTATTTTTAAATATCAAAATAAAAAAAAACATTAATTTAAATTTTTTAAAAAATATATAATTTCTTTTAAAAATACAATAACACTCCCGATAACATTCTCTTAAACTAAATAAATATCATTTTCTTCAGGAATACAAACTAAGCTTCCAAGAACTGAAAAAAAAAAAAACTCACTACTGCACCGATGTTAACACTCCTATCAGGAACCAAAGGATTGGTGATCTATAGTGATGCATCGAAGAATGGACTAGGATATGTATTGATGCAACATGGTAAATCTAATAGTCTCAAACTTGTAAACTCAAATTATATGACATATATTCGTAGTTACCAATTTTTTTTTCTATATATTTTCCCGAAATTTTGGCAGGGTTTCCTTTGTATTCTTTAGATACCAAGTTATCGACTCAATCATTTCTTAACCTGTAACATCAATCACAATATATAGATAACCAACCATAATTCAACTTAATAATAATAATAACATTATAAATTATATCACACACAAGATAATAAGTTAAACATTATAATTTTTAGATAAAAAAGTATATTAAAACAAAATATTACAATTACATTAATCGCATAACAAAATTATTTATCAAAATATCTACTTTCCAGATCGAGGGTGTGATGTACATAAAAACATAATTTTCATATTTCAATAAGTAATTGATTAATGACTAACTATTCATATACATTAAAGTGATTTTCATATCATCAACTAAATTATCTTATTTTCTTTTTAAAATTTCTAATTTCATAAATTCTCTTCTAGATATAGAGATAAATCTACTAAGATAAAAATATCAAGAGTGTCTCCCACAAACCCGCATATTTAACTTCAAAAAATAGTTTTACAATTAATCTATTTTACATCGAGTAATTATTCCATTAATTCGTAAGTTAATTTTCTTAACATGACCATTCAACCAGGCATTAATTTCAGTAATTAGGAAATAATTTTCAAGGCTTGCCTATTCAACAAGGCATTATTTTCAGTAACCAGCACTAAAAATTACAATATATAAAAATTTCTTCTACAATAAAAAAATATAAACTAATTAATTACTCCAAGGTATCGAACACCTACCCGGTGTCTATGCTCGCGACGAGGTCCCTTGTTGCTGATTAGGTCCCGCGGACTCCTCTGTACCAACAAAATTTACTTTATCATTGTTCATTCATTTAAACCGGTAAAATTCTAATACCCATTACATATTCTTTGATTAAATCCAATACCCTTAATTAAGCTTAATTGACTTTTAATTTAAGGAGGATAAAACCCCCCTTTTTGAATCATTTACTGATTTTTTTTTAACAAAAATCCCCATTTAATTTAACCTATCAACATCAATTATCTTCAATTTGGCAAGATTTCTCAATAATATTATTAGAACTCCATTTTCTAATTTTTCTTCTCCATTTAGCCGAAAATAACCTAGGGAAGGAAGTGAAGATTTTTCTTTCCTCTTTGAAAAATTCTTACTCCATTCATATAATAACACTTATGAACCTTTATCTTCCCATATTTTCCAAACAATTATATTAAAACCTCAAATCCCCTAAATTATTCCTCTTTTGGCTAAATATTCAATTAAAGTGGGGAAAAATAATGTTTGTTTCTTTTATTTAAAATTAACACTTACCCAATCATAATTCATGCTTTCTAACATAGTTCAAACATAATTTGCATTATTCCTATAAATTATAACATAAATCCACAACTTCACATAATCATAATTTTGCATAATCCTTCATCAAATATAAAATTAAAGGAATTAATCATTTGGAGCATATTATTTACCTCATTTTGATAAGAATTTAAGGAAAGAATGCAAGAAAAATCAAGTTTTCTTCTTCTCGCTCTTTAAACACTAGCTTGAAATCCTTCCTCCAATGCACTCACCACCTTAAAATCACCCCCTCTTGATGTTTAATTAAGTTAATCACTCTAATTACTCACTTTAATGAGTGAAATCAATGAGAATTTAAATAGAAAAATCACACAATCCTTCCCCCTCTCTTTGTTTCAAGCTCATAGCCAAAAGAGAAAAAAAATAAAGCATTTATAGTCTAACTTTTACTTATTTATACATTGGCCCTCATTTCTTCTCATTTCTATTTATGTCACTCAACTCTTCTTTTTACTTAATTTACACCATAACATCTTATTTTTTTTATTCTATTGTATCCAATTACAATACTTGAAATCCTTTTATTTAATCTATTCGGCACTTTATTTATTTTACTCAGATTATAATTTAGTGGTTTTTCACATAGCACATGAATTTTGTATTTTTTGTGAAGATAAGTGTCTAAGTGTAATTGTACCCCGATAGTATTTAATAAGGGATAAATATCTCTTATATCTATATTAATGTTTGATGAAAATATTATGGGTTCTTGGAGGATTTTTATACACCTAAAAGGTGTAGGAAAATTAAGGTTCAAAATGTTAAATGTAATTGAACTCATGAAGACTGAGCTTTTTTCTTTAGGCTAGACCCAAATCAGGTGGGTCCTTCCCTTAGCTGGGTCCAAAGGATGATCAATTTGTCTCTTGATGAGCCCTATAAAGGTTGGGCACGTCTCTTGAATGAGCTCAAGGGATGCCGGGTTTGTCCCTAGAGCATGTCCAAGGGGAAAAACATCATTCCCTTGTTCGTGTCCAAGGGAGGATGGGTTCGTCCCTTGGTTGAGTTTAATGAATGATGGTCCTTAGGGTTTTTTTGGCCTATTAAATTTAGGTTTATCAAATATGCAGTATTAATATAAAAATTCAGAACAATAATTGAGTGATCTAAACCAAATGAAAAAAAAAAATTCTTAGAGTTACTCTTATTGGTGGTAACACTAAAAGAAAAAAAACACCTTAGACATTTGTTGTAAAAATACATCAAAATTATTTTTTTTATTTTTAATATCAGCATATCAAAATCATTAGAAAACAATTAAAAAATCATTTAAAATTTGTCAAGCCAAAAATACTTTTGAAAAATATCTAAAAACAAAAACAGAAGTTATATCAATCACCCTGAAATACGATGATGTGTTTCTAAATATAATTACAATCCTTACTTATTTAAATTGATTCAATTTTTGGATCCTCAGGAGTCGTTTATCTAACAAACTTATTAATAGGTGATTTTGATCACATTTATAACTCTTAATCTTTCATCTCATATATATATATATATATATATATATATATATATATATATATATCCATTTCTAAAATTTAAATTACTACAATCCAAGTCATCCATACCTTATTTATTCTTTGTTTTGTTATGTTTGTAATGATGTTTTTATTGTGTTGAGTTATAAAGTTAAATAATCATATTTCTATAAATGAATTATTGTGTTGTGAGTGAATTAAGTTAAATTAAAAAAACACCATTAGAAACATAATTAAAATCCTCATTTTATAATATTTTTAAAAAAACTAAATGAACAGTTTAAAAATGAATTTTATGTTGAAAAGCATACAAATATTATAAAAAACAAATAAAAAAGAAACAATCAAAATATTATATTTTTGAAGTAAATAGGACTTTTAAATAATTTGATTAAGATTATATATATGTTTTCTTATTCCAGAAAAGTAAACTATTTCTACATTTACTAAAAGAAACAAAACATTGGTTCATCAAAGGTATTCTATTTCTAAAAGAAATAATAAATAAATTTTCAAAATAAAAAAGAAATCTAATTCTATTATTTGGATTTAGAGAAGTATATGAATTAAATGAAACTAAAAGCGAAAAAAAAATTCACCAATCAATAATCGGACTATTCATAAATTTTCTACTTCAATTCGATATATGGATTGGATAAACTATTCACTGACAGGAAAAAAAAAATGAAAGATCTGAATGCTAGAACAAAGACAATAAGAAATCAAATAGAAAAAATTACAAAAGAAAAGAAAAAAACGATATCTCATATTTCTCGAAAAAGTGATTCGATTGATAGGATTTAGTATGATACTTATGAGATCGATGAGATTGATATTCAAAAACTTCTTCTTAGAACGTATTGATTTGACCCCGTAAGCTAGACCACCACTCTATAGTATGTTGCCGCCAGAAGCAGAACCTTGTATTTCTTCTGGCAAATCTCCTAATTGTTCCAGAGTAACTAGAAATAAATTCTTTAACCAGAAAGAATTCAGTTCAGATGTAGGATACCTATCCAGAAGTTTTCGCGACTCAATCATGTATAATGGATTCATCAAAGATTTGACCTTTTCGAACTCTGTTTGTAACTCACTATAGGCTCAGGAAACAAAGAGAAGATGTGTACAAATGAGATATCCTGCAACATGAAGAAGGAAAGGATTGAATAAAGGAACTCCTGAACATTTGGTGATCTCAGCCATGTCGATATCAATGGTGGCTGCCCTTACATCACTTGGATCGATAGAGAGGGAGGGCGGAGCTTTTGGTTTTTTTTTTTTTCATTTTGCCAAAGAGTTCAACAATAATAATAAATGGCGAGTATCTGATCGAATTGATCGGGTCATGTAGGAACAAGATTCAAATCTACCGGTTTTTTAGGGTACATCAGCTGTATACATCACTGTACTTCTACTTGACACCTATTGTAATGATAAACGGCTCGTCTCGCTGTGACTTTCTCTTGAATTCTTAAAACTTCTATCGCTCCATCCTCGTAGGGGTAAAGAACCCGTCATTGTCTTGGCTGTGCTACCGGAGGCTCTGAGGAAGTCGGAATAGGAGAGCACTTGCTCTTGCAGCCCATGCTTAAACTGGTTAATTTAGACTCCAGTCCTTTAAGAAGAAGAGTGCTTCCGGAAAAAAAAACTGTTTTTTATTTGACTTCCCGATTTCATTGCTCGGAGAGCTTAGTGGCTTAAAATAGCTCTTTTCCCCTTATCTGGCTCTCGAAGACTCCTTCAGCAGGCCCTGAGAAGTGAGAGAAGGAAGGGCTGGCTTCGAATAACGTATATTTCTAAATGAAATAGCTGAACAAATCAACGAAAGTTAGGAAAATAGAGGTGAAAACAGTATTGGCAGTAAAAAGAGATTAGATTTGGTTGTCCTACGTAATCTTAATTTTTTTTTTTTTACTTGAACTGGTAAAAGTAGCTTGTCTTTTTACGTAAAGGGAGTATAGCAGAGACTATCAGATTAGATGAGCCACGACGAGGGGGCACAGTTTCAAATCTAAAATGATTGCTGCCACGTGCAGGGGTACTTCCGACTTTTGAGATTGCATGTGCCAATTAAAGCCACTCTGGCCTCCACTAACTTCAATCTATCCACTTGCTTACTCCAGGTGTATCTATTGTGTGGCCCATCACTGTGGGTCTAAGACTAGATGCTATATGGCCGGTCTGAGCTCCAATCTGACGGGTGCTGGGATGGGCCACCGTTAGACAGACCATCCCACCACTAATTATTTTCTAGCTACTGATCATCAACAAATAATTACTGGGAGGATATTAGATCTTAAGTTATCAACAATTTATAAGGAGATAATTCACACGCACGTAATCATCAAGTGTGAACATGAGGCAAGGCAGCGCAGCAAATCTTTGAAGTTTCCGAGAAAATTAATTGTCTGATGTCAAGATGCCGAGCCACACAAGCAAGAATCCATGATGGGGTTATGTGGAAAAGAATTGTACTCGCACTCAAAAAGTCGAATCTCTGTTTTAATATCAAATATTTTATATTCTTTCGTGTTGACCCTTATCCGACCTTAATTATGAGGGTTTCGAGCTTATCTTTTCACGAGTGTATGTATCATTATGTTTTTAAAAAAATGGAGGAGAAAACACAGAAATTTGAATTAGGTCAGGTTTGATAGCATTAATTTACTAGTTATTGATAAGCAACAATCAAAGTGTTGAGAGTTGGAGTTAAATTTTGTTTTTTAAAAAAAATTTTGATTTTTTTATTTATTTCAAGTTATTATATATATATAACCATCACATTATCATATTTCGGTGTGAGATTTAAATTCTATTTGTTATTGTAATAACGATTGATTTTTAAAATATTTTTTTATTTATAAATATATTAAAATAATAAATTTTTATTTTTTAAAATTTATTTTTGACATTAACATATCAAAGATAATATAAAAACATAAAAAAATAATTTGAAGTGATGAAAGAATTAAATATTTCTTTCAAAAGTACTTTTAAAATACAAAAACAAACAAGCTTTTATCTATAGGGCTACAAATCTATTTGTTGTTAGTTGGTACTTTTAAAAATAATTTTTAGTTAAAAATACATTAAAATTATTATTATTATTTTTTATATTAACATGTTAAGATTATAAAACAAAAACATCAATCTTTTCAAGTAAAAAATAATTTAAAAAACATATTGAACCATGAAAACAAATACTCTTGATTTCTCTTTCATTTGTGTATGCTCATTTAAGTATTTGCGTGGATTATTATGTTACAAATCTATTAGTTTCTAATAAAAACCTATCATTGTTTTCTTTTCCGAAAAGAAACATAAGTTATGTTTGTTTGATTTTGTGGTGAAAATTGTTTTTTAATTGAAAATATATCAAGATAATATATTTTTATATTTTTAATATTAAAATATCAAAATCATTTAAAAACACTTAAAAAACATTAATTTAATATTAAAAAATTTTGAAAATTTGATTTTTTTTTCCAGAAAAAAAAAGATTTTAACCTAGAAATTAATAACACAGACGCTGAAAGAAAAGAAAAGAGGTGTCCGAGGAATGTAGTCTCCTTCCTCTCTTTCTTTCTATCAGGCTGCAATTATTGAAAACCAATGGAATAGATTAGAAAACACCCTTTACTAATTCAATTTCAAAGCAATCTGCTACTCTTAACAAGCTTGGCAGTACTGAGGGGAATCTGAGAACACATACACTACACTACACATTTCTAAAACCTGTATACTAACAAAGTTGATGGACCAAAGGGAATAAAAAATAAGACTACTAGTCAGCGAGCAAGGAACAAAACAAAAAGCAGAGAAGGGTGACAGGTCCACGAAGTAATGATAGCCAATTTGATTATCTTGAGGTTGCTTTTCCGATTCCAGCAGGCACACTAAAACCTTGATGGTTTCATCCCTCCCTCCATACCTTTTCTCCTTTATAAAAAGGTTTGCCCCACTCTTGCTATTCCGATTCCAGTACATGGAGTTGATTGCGTAACTTTGATAATTTCCAACCGAGGAGAAATGGAGTTTTTAAGTGTTGATCGGGCACGGCATCAGAAATTTCTTTCAAGTCTCATCTCAAATATCCCAAAAGAATCTCTGAAACACACGGATTACACGTTGAAGGTCAGACGTCATGCCGCAGGCATTGCCTTCTCTCTTTGCACACATGTATGTTTTTATTATGAAAAAACAAAAAACAAAAGATCAGGTACATTATGAACACAATATAATGACGTCCAGGCAATATATATTTACATTTATGCTACTACTACATATGGCATAATACTGCTGATGGTTACGAGTCTTTAGTTTCAAGCAGAGGGGAGAAAGCACACACCTGGCCACTTGGAAGGGTAATGCCAGGTGCTGATAGGCTAACGTCATGCATGCCAGGAGAATCCTAGCAATGGTTCTTTGAATGTACCGTTATATTCTCGTCCAGAATTACTTTGCCTCAGCACCACCAGTAAAGCAGTTCATGCAGTTGGACAAACCATTTCATCTTTACAGTACAAAAAGTTTCCATGGATAATTACAAAAACAATATACTCAATGCATGGAGCACTGCCAATATTTATGATCGGCATGCGTTGAAGATCTCACCCCGCATGACATCTATATATTGGCATGTGCTCTAGCGTATAACGCTCTGGACCTAGATACATGCCTGTCTTTTCCAGAAGAGCAAGCCCTTCATCCCTTCCATATCTCGAAGTACAGATCTGCAGTACTCGAAAAGTCCTGATAGAATAACAAAAGGTGAAAAAATAATCAAAACATGTATTATAGACCAACCCAGCTCACAACTTCTAGCTTCCTCGTGGGCGTGTTAGAAAGAGTGCGCCAGCATTGATAATTCTCAATTACTACATCCATGGAACTCGTGTGGGATTCCGAGTTTAGCATGGAGAATATTTGAATGGTCCATAATGAGCCAACACAAGAAAAATTTCTGCAATGGAAAAACAGGATTCAAGCCTGACAATATTATTGCGTGACAAATTGATGAAGATGTATTCAAGTCGAATGTAAGAAGGACTGGAATACTCAAGTACCAATTAAAAAATATTGATCCTAGCATGAAATGAGATTGCTTTCATCGATAATACAAAAAAAGATTTGAAAGGATTTTATTTTGAAAATAAAAATCCTGGAAATCTTGTTAGAAACTCACATAGCATCAAACCCCGTACTGCCCTTACTCTAAACAAATGAATGACCACTTAAATTTTTCTTACCCGCAAGCCACTAAGCGTGCGCTCTAGCATAATAGAAGCGACCGGCTGACGGGAAGATGAGAACACCTAGCCTGGATAGTACCTGAAGCTGATCTGCTTACAGGCAAACATTTCATTGCCAGAGAAAAAAAAAAAACAGAAGAAGCAAGGATTTATAACCAAAATCCATCACTTGGCAGTAGGCAACGCCAAAATCTTATCTGCTCGCAGGCAAACATTTCGTTGTCAGAGAAAAAGAAAAGGAAAGCAAGGATTTATAGCTGTTCTAATTTATGAATGAATGAGAAACTATGAATATTAGCCTTCTCATAGCAGTTGGCACCCCAGTACAAAAAACCTGTTCCACCTTCTTTCCATACACGCCTAAAGACAGCAAGGTGTTCAGTAACACCTCCCAATATGCGAATTGGGATGAGGATCAGAGGGTCCCAAACACACATATGTTCACCATTCCTGCAGAAGGAATAAGCTCACCTCGCTTCAGAATAACTATACATGACACTGAAAACAAGCACTGTACATCCAAGTTCTAAACATGTTACTTTCAGAGAAATAACAGTCAAAATAAAAATTAGAACCCCGGGGATTAATAGTTATTGTAAAGCATGCTTGCTTCTAAATAATAATGGTAAGCAAAAATACTTAAGCAGTCCTGAATAACAACACCCTGTGCCGATTTAGAATCCATCATATTATCAGATTGAAGCTACTTGTTTCTTTATATAGTAGCAGAGACTTGAAACTAGTGCTTCTATTAACAAACTGAAATACTACAATCTGTCTACTTCCCTTTATATGCCAGCAAGAACAAAGCGTCACTAGCCTGCAGTTACAAAGCTGATAAGAGAACTATGGGTGTCTTGCCTTTTTGAACTAAATGGGAATGATTTAGCATGCCCGGACCCAATTAATATGCTTAGTAACTCATATATTATGTATGGAATTTGGACCTCCTATGAAACTCCCTTTTTCAGTTGGGAGAAAAAATTCCTTTATTTTTTAGTATTTTAGTCATAATATCACAATTCTATTTGTAGAAACAAAGAGAAGTATCTATTCTCCATAAGAATATCAATAAAGTTGTTTAGTTCTCAAAATGATAGAACTTAATACGGTTTGATTTTATCTCTTGAGCTTAAAGGTCAAGCCGAGGCTTATGATAAGATTATTAATCTTCTTGTTTCGACAATTTGGTCTATTTTTTCTTGGCGAAATGGTTGATGGTTTATGCTCAATATCTACAAAAGATTCCCTCTTATGGAACTCTTTTTTTCAGTTGCGGAGAAAAGATTTCTTTTTTTTTTTAGTATTTTAGTTATGATGTCACAATTCTATTTGTAGAAATAAAGAAAAGCATCTATTCTATACCAGAAGAATGTCAATAAAGTTGTTTAGTTCTCAAAATAATAGAACTTAATACAATTCAATTTTATCTCTTGAGTTAAAGGTCAAATCGAGGCTTGTGCTAAGATTATTAATCTTCTTGTTTCGATAATTTGGTCTATTTTTTCTTGGCGAAATGATTGATGGTTTATGCTCAGTACCTGTAAAAGGTCCTCTCCCTAAAGTTTTGGGACTTTCTGGTGATTAAGTCAATATCATATGAGAGAAAAAATATTCTTTTAAAAGATAGCCCTAGAAATATATATATATATATATATATATATATATATATATATATATATATATATATGTTATTTGTAGTAGAGAAAACTCAAACCTCAATAGTGGCACTATCAATGGAAAAATGATCAAAAAATCATTGATCTCTCCTTCATGAGCCAGACCATTATCATTCTTAATTACCAATGGATTTGGAGCCTTGAAGTTTTGAAAGATTTTCGACAAGTACCATCAGGATATTGGTTCAAATCGTGTAACTTCAGAAGTTATTGAAAACTAATGGCTTCATTGCCATTATCATCTTTAATTACTATCATCATTGGAACTTCGAGGTTTTGAAAATCCTTCAATGGCTACAAATAAAGAGTTGGTTCAATCTATATAACTTCAGGAATTATTGTTAACTAAAGACTCCTACTAAGCTTGTGGACCTTATAGGGTAAATGATCCTTAAGTAGGGAGGTTACATTTTCTTTCGCTAGTCATATTTTCATAATAATTAAAGGAACTATGTTTATCTTGGAAGAGTCCTTTTAACTACTACCCATAAAACTTTCATCGAAGAAACACAATTTCCTCTCCTCTTTAGGACCCCAAAGCATGATAGAAATGTATTATGGTCAATGACTAGAAATGTAAGTTTCTTGTATATAAATTATATTGTTCAAAATAACTAATGTTTTCTACTCTTTGGATCTGAAATCTTTCAAAGATGAGATGAATTTACTTTTCCTAGTACGATAACACATTTACTTTTTCTAGTGCTACGACACATTTTATCTTAGAAAGGATTAACATGTTCTTCCTAATGCGATCACACTTTTATCCAATGATGGGATAGACATTGTATCAGCAATGGGGATTGATACAGTCTCCCCAAGACGTAAGCCTCTCAAATCTTCTAAAGATGAGATGGATTTACTCTCCCAAATACAATGACACATTTACTTTGGAAGTAATGAACGTTTTCCTAATGCTACAACATATTTTACCTTGAAAAGGATTAAAATGTTCTCCCTAGTATGATCACACTTTTCTCTAAGAATGGGATAGACGTTGTATCAACGAGGATGGATATGGTCTCTTCAGGGCCCAAGACTCTCAAATCTTCCAAAGATGGGATGGATTTACTCTTCTGAGCGCGATAACACATTTACTTTGGAAGTAATGAATGTCTTCCTAGTGCTAAGACATATTTTACCTTGGAAGAGATTGACATGTTTTCCTTAGTACGATCACACTTTTCTCTAAGGACGAGATAAATGCTACATCAATAACGAGAATGGATATGGTCTCTCTAGGACGCAAGCCTCTCAAATCTTTCAAAGATGGGATGAATTTACTCTCTCTAATGCGATAACACATTTACTTTAAAAGTAATGAACATCTTCCTAGTGCTACAACATTTTACCTTAGAATAGATTGACATGTTCTCCCTCGTGTGATCACACTTTTCTCCAAGGATGGGATAAATGTTGCATTATCAATAAACAAACATTTGCAAATGATATCCCTTTTCGGTTCCCAGAAGGCATGCCCATCCTAAACTCTTATAAGGTTAAATGGTTCATCATTCATTGCCATAAATAATTTTCTAAGTATGGGCGTTAGACTTGGTAACGATTTTCTAAGTATAAGCGTTCGACCAAGAAACGATTTTTTAAGTATAGCTGTTGGACCCAAAAATGATTTTCTATGTATGGGCATTGAACCCATACAAGGAATCTAAACTTGTGGAAAGCAATATGGAGTTAAAATAATTATAATATAAAAGAAAAGATATACATGAAAGAATAATATATATATATATATATATATATATATATATATATATATATATACAGAGAGGTCTAAAAATTCAGCCTAGGCTCCCCTGCTAGATACTCCTATCACCGGTTTACAACAACCCTGATTGGGAATACATCTTTGAAATCAAGGAATGAGACTGAATGGAAGGCCGCAATGAAATCCACATGTATTCATGTGAAAGATTGAAGAAGTACAAGTTTGACATGACCAGGAAAATCTTATCTCCTATCATCCCAGTCAACGTTGCTAAACCATTGAAAAATTCTTGAAACTCCCTAGGAGAGTCCCTTAGGGCCTTCAACTTCGTTTGGGAATACTGAGTTTTTTCCTTGGCAGTGGTAATAAGCTTAGCTCATATGGCAGCAAGCTCACCTCACAAACTAACTTGGGAGGCCCTGGTTTCAAAAAGCTCATGCCTTAGGGGAATCACCTTGTTATAGAAGGTCTCAAGTGTTTTTTTCCTGAAACTTAATGCAAGGGCAAGGCCTTGAGCTTGGTCCTTTAGCGTGATATAGACCACCTTAATACTCTGCAGCTTGGCCTCCATAACAGTATTTTCCTCTTGTAGTTGTTCAAAAGCAATCTGATTTTCCTTGTTCGCAGCCACGATTGCCCTTACATAACCCATTTCGGTCATCAATGCCTTTAAAAGTGGGCACACATTATAAAGGTCTGCCAAGGATAAATGTTAAAAAATGTAATCATCAAACCAAAGAAAAAAAAAGAGAAACAAAGGTTTATTTTTTCCTTACATTAAAATTCATTTGGCTCGTTAAAGCCAAGTGACGATGAAAGCTTTCATCAGACATAACTGAGATATTTGATGGGATGGTGAGGACCCTCTTCAATGTTCTCACCACCTCGAGACCCATTTTCCCTTCAAACACAGCCTTCATGAATTGCCTCTCCTCACTCGTCAGAGTTGAAAAAATATGGATTACGACCTAGAGCCAAGCACATTATAAAGGTCTGCCAAGGATAAATGTTAAAAAATATAATCATTAAACCAAAGAAAAAAAAAGAGAAACAGAGGTTTATTTTTTCCTTACATTAAAATTCATTTGGCTCGTTAAAGCCAAGTGACGATGAAAGCTTTCATCAGACATCACTGAGATATTTGATAGGATGGTGAGGACCCTCTTCAATGTTCTCACCACCTCGAGACCCATTTTCCCTTCAAACACAGCCTTCATGAATTGCCTCTCCTCACTCGTCAGAGTTGAAAAAATATGGATTACGACCTAGAGCCAAGCACATTATAAAGGTTTGCCAAGGATAAATGTTAAAAAATGTAATCATCAAACCAAAGCAAAAAAGAAATAGGAATTTATTTTTTCCTTACATTAAAAGTCATTTGGCTAGTTAAACCCAAATGACGATGAAAGCTTTCATCAAACATCGTTGAGATATCTGATGGGATGGTGAAGACCCCTCTCCAATATTCTCACCATCTCGAAGCCTGTTTTCCCTCCAAACATAGCCTCCATGAATTTCCTCTCCTCACTCATCAGAGTTGAAAAATCAATTGAATTACAACCTAGAGCCAAGTTAGAGAAAACACCCTTAAACTCCTTGGTACTAGCTCTGGTAGAGGTCCTTGCTGCTGCTTCCTCAACTAGTAACGGAAGAAGTTGAGGCAAAGGGAACACCACTGCAAAAGCTTCTGCCAGTGGGACTAGAACACATGTTTCTACTAGGGTAGAGATTTTTCTCTTCTTGAAGCGGATGGTCGCATCCGCAATCACGACAGGAGGAGCCAAGTTTACTTATTCCCGAGATAAGGGAAGATCACGACCTTCAGCTTCTAAAAGGGCTATATCCTCCATTATTTGTCTCCATGGAGACAAGGCTCTCAAGAACAAAAAAGTTCTTTGATGAGGATGGGGGAGTCTCCCATCCTTTCTTCACCCTGGCCTCTACTGGTGGTACAAGACAAAAAAAATCCTGGGCAAGCTCTTTACATGAAATCCCATGACACATCTCCTCCTCCTTCGGCTATTAGCCATGTAAGGATAAAGAGAGGTTAGATTTTGAAACAAGGCGAAAACAAAGGAAAATGGCAAAGCAACTTTATACTTTGAAAAATAGCCCGGTAATATCCCTTGGTCATCTTATCGACTTCATAATCAGTGCGGGTTGAATCCAGCACGACACAATATTTCTCCTCATTCGAGCTTAGACGAGGCTTAATGTTTACTTCGTGGACCTTCCAATGGTGGGAATAACTCCAAATTAATTGTAATGTCTCTTGATGATTGATCGTCCCAACATATATTATAACCAGTCATCTCCCCTCCACTTCTTAGCAGACGTTGGCTTCTTAGTCAAAGTGTTCTTTATAGCACCGTTGCTCTTATTAGCAAAGGTGAAGAACCATCGCACATCGTTGCTGTAATAACCCATATCTAGGTTATTCCCTAAATTTACTTTTTTTTTAAAAAAAGGCTAACAACGTGGAAAAAACAAGCCGGGGAGGATTTCAAAAAATACATAAAAATCAAGTTGCAATTTTGAATGAAATTTTAGGCCTAATTGTACCTCCGCTATGTCCCAAAATAGAGAAATAATGCAAATTCAAAGTTAAATTAAATGATTATTGAACGAATCTGCATAAAAATTAAGTTCAAGGATATAATTAAATTTTTAATAGGCCAATTTGATTTAATCATGAGCCAAATTAAATTTTAATTATGTTTAAGAATTAATTTGGGTCCAATTAAAGAATTTAATTAGATGCAAAGACTTAATTATACTTTAAAAGGGTCAAATTAATTTTATTAGGGGCTTAATTGGTGAAAAATTAAGTTTGGGGGCCCAATTTGGCTTAATTGAAAATTAGAATTTTAAGAGACTAAAATTAATTTGTATAAGACATGATGTGAAATCAGGGGCAAAATCACAAGAAAATTAAAGTTTTGGGGTCAATCAGGGGTTAACTTGGAAAATTTCACAGCCAATAATCATTTTACCAAAGACACCGAACTATAGGGCTTAATTGAGTGAAACCGGGGGTGAAATTGAAGAAATTTAAAGTTTAATGGTCAATTAGAAGCTAAATTGAATAAATCTGAGACCTAGGACCAAAATAGAAAAGGCACTGAAATCCAGGGTCAAAATTAAAGTCTTTTAGGGCTAAATTGCATTTAATCAAAGTTTATGGTCAATTAGGGGTGCAATTAAAATAAGTTGAAAGTCGGAGGACTAAACTAAACTTTGACCAAGACCCTAAATTAAAACCTTAATAAACCTCAACATGATGTTGTTTTGAATAATTATAAAAACAAAACCAGACGACGCGTCGTGTGGATACTGTTCATTATCTTCTTTAATTTTTGCCTAAAAAGACTGCTTAGAATGCTACTTTTTAGATGCATTTAATGCTTCATATGTCCACCAAATTTCACAAAATTTGCACGAAAACGATCACGTGACATATAGTTCGTTCAGGTCGATTGACACCACAACGGCTGCGACGCTGGCTTAAAATGGCCAACTTAGGTAGCCTTGAACTGTTAGATTTGACAATTTATGGTGCCTGTTTTGAACAAACAGTTGAGATCTTTTCTAACCAAAACAAGGGCCAAGATTTTGCGCAATTAAAGAAAAAACTTCCCTCTTCCACCACCTAAAAATAAGGGTGAATATGGGCTTAAATATGAAGAAAATCGAGTCCAAAGTTGGCCAAAAACCAGCTTTTCTTATTTTTCCAGCTGACATCTCTCCTTTTTCTCTCTCCACTCCTTCTTTTTCCACCACAACCTTCTTCATATTGTGACAGACAGCGGCTCAGCCTCCCTATGAACTCATCTCCTCGTCGGTGATAGGGGCAACCACCGCCAGCTCCTCCTTCTCCCCTCTGTAAATTTCTTCCTTTTCTTCTTCTTCCAACTGAGACAGCGGCCAAATTCTCCACCAATGCCGTTATCAGCCTCTTGTCAGCCACTCAGACTAGCAGCTCCTCCCATTTGCGTCAGGTGGCCTCCCTTTTCTTCTTCCCCATTCCTTCCCCCGATTCTCATGGCCATTGAGTGCAGGAGATATTCTGCATGCAATGGCAGAATAATTAACTCCTAAAGGTGGGTTGGACTCGTGTCAACCTAGCCTAGGTGGTTGGGCCGATCTCAGCCCACCGGGCCTAGCCTATATATATATATATAATTTCAAAAACCTTTTCAAAAAATTTATGATTTTCTCGTATGTTTTTCTATCAATTTTGCATAATATTGGGTTGAATGTTTATAGTGTAAGATACAGATCCGATATTAGAATATCTGGTTTTCTCCGAAATATTTCTAAAAAAATTAAAAAAATCTCAAAATGTTTAAATTAATTTCTCTTTTCAAAAGACAAAAAAAAAGGAAAAAAATATTTTGTTTGCATGCATACGGCCAAATCCTAAAAATTTTTCAAGCATATTTTTATAAAAAGATTAAAAAAATTGCATCTTTCTCATGTTTTATAAACCAAAAAATATGGTTATCATAACCAGTTTATGATTATCCGTTGGAATTTGATCAAAATATCAAAAACCTTTCACTAATCATTTTAATCATTTTTTAGGGATTTTGATGTAGGCTTTAATATATGAAAGTGTAAAACTGCACAATAGAGTACACTTTCAGGTACTAAAGATACAAGGTGTAAAATAAATGTGATGCTAAATTTTGAATTTTAGAACAATTAGGACTTTATCCAATAAGGTAGAGACTCTCTCACAAAGAAAGATCTACCTTAAACCTTAGACGAGACCAACAAATAGAAACCCGACCTAGAAAAAAAATCAAACAACAACACAACTTACTTTAGGTAGGGTGCACTAGAGAGGATGTGTTTTTCCCTTGCACAACCAGTCCTTTACTCAGACTCTCGCAGACTATAGGTTCTTAATAACCATAATACCAGGTGACGACTCTTAAACCTTAATCATAATTTTGTGATTAAACTTTAAACTTTTTCCTTCCCAATAACAACACCTCCTCAAGAAGCATGAACAACTCGTCAGCACCCCTGACGTCGCACCTGCAATAGTTTCCACCATCAGTGCTGGTGACTAGTTGGTGGTAAATTTTGGAAACATTTATCGTGGGCTCGAGCCCAACCATTCTACAGAATTTCTCGAAAAAGGACATGATTGTCCATCCTTGAAGAAGGAGAGAGTATCCCATTGCATACATGCAAATGAGAGCAGTAATTTCAAAATAACCCTAAGAGGTGCTCAAGGTCAGCTGGTCAATACACTCATCAGGGGTAAGGCACTTTGCCACGTACCCGTCAGGTTGGTGACGAGTCATGAATTCCATGTCCACAACACATATGTTACTAGGGACATCGTTTTTAAGAGTCCAAGACAACTTCCCTCTCAACTAAAAGTCTTTGAAAAGGGTAAAAGATGGACTCCTACAAGGGGATCTGTGTTCCTCCTCCTTACAAGAGGAGACCGCCAATGTAGCACTTTCTCTCGTCCTAGGTCCCAAACTGAGGGACCTGTGTCCCCTAACACTTCTTTGAGGTTCTGGTTGAAACTACCCTATTACTTCTTTCAGGTTATGGTTGAAACTCCTTGTTAAGGGATGAAGCTCTTCTCTTTTTAGAGATATGTCTGATGTTCCTAGGATCCATTTTTGCTCCGAGTAAAAGATAATTTAGGGTCTTACTACGGGAGTAGATTTTCAAAAAGCACAAAGAATGAAAGTAAAAGAAAAGTCACAAGCAAGAACAACTAGGGTTAAAAAAGAATCTCTTTACTCCAATCGTTGGATGAATAACTTTTTATATATCATTACAGATCTCTAGAAGTTCACTCAATTACCGTATTTAATGCAAGCTGTCATTTTGTTTCCCAAAGGACACCTTCTTCCAGTAAAGACAAACCACCTAGGCATGAAGATCCCAACAATCTTGCATTGGACATGTAAATGAACATTTTTCCCCTTCCATGAAAGGAAAGGACCTCAAGAGCTATAAAAGAGACCATATCCACGAGGCATGTTCGATTTTTCTCTCCTACAAATGACATGTCTATTTCTAGGGCTTTCTTTTAAAAGAAGAATGTTTTTTTTTCCTCTCATATGGTAATGACTTAATCGTTGGAGAGTCTCAAAACTCTAAGGAAGGGACTTTTTGCAAGTATTGAACATAATCCATCAGCCATTTTGCCAAAAAAAGATAAACTAGATTATTAGATTCAGTTTATCCCAGGCTTTCAAACCCAGATAAAATCGGACCTCATTTGAACTGCATCAATGTGCTGTCAGTTCTATAAGCACCAATTTACCCCAAGCATTGGTTTATGCAAGGCCAAATAATGAAAGAAATGTACTAAACCAGGATAGCTGCAAAGTTAGTATTGCCAAAAAGAGCAAAGCACCTACACATGCAAGGCACATGTCATGACAGAAGGCCTTAAATCCCAAGTGCTGGATATAGAACATGTAGGCATGCTCTAAATTAAAAGCTCTATATTTCAGATATTTAAATACAAATGTCATCATTCATCATGACAGAATCACAATAAGGACCAGGATATGTTTAGTATATCTTTTTTTCTGTTAAGGGAAAGCACGACGTTGGTAAGAATTACCTCACCATTCTCTGGCAGCAGTTCAGCGACAGTTTCCTTGGCCAGATCCTCTTGATTACCAAGCACCCGCTCACTGCACAGAAAACTAATAAATAAACCATACCACTTCCGCCTTTTTCGCTGATGATAAATAAATCACATCATTGAGAACACTTGGAAGGTCTTAGCTATATGAAATAATACTAGCATGTCCCAAATAACCTTATGCAACTAAATGAAAGTCAATTTAAGATAACTGGCAACCAACAAAGTAGAAGTCCATCTTGTTATCTTAGGCGCACAACATGTGTGAGGTACGTACATCAACATACTCTTAATTGGAGTTCCCTCCAAAAAAATGGAAAAAATTATCAGCCTCTTAGATCTAAATAGCCATGGTAGTCCATATCCCACTGATAAGCTTTTGAATCCATATGGACTGCAAAGAAGGCCACTTACTATTGCATAACCATGCATCAACTGCTTTGACCGAAGAAAGGAAGGAAGAAAAATCCATAAAAAAATGGAATATGCATATGATTCTGAATCTGATGCAACTTTATATATTGATCTGGATGGTGCTGCAATGGGGAGACATAACATTCCTTAAGTATGGAGATGTATTGGTGGGGGTATACAAGCCACATTGATAATAAAATAGCACCAGTGCCTGGCTGATAACACGAGTATATAAAACTGATAGCACAAGTATATAAAATGGCATGCACACGTACAAACATATGTAAATGGCATGTAAAGAAGCAATTGACAGCAATACCTTGTACAATAAATTTGAGTATGATGGCGCAGAAACTTTGGAACTTTCACAAAAGCCACGAAAGGAGCAGGCCCGAGACTCGAGTGGTGCATCGTTTGGTCCTTCATCAAAAAGGTAGGACGGAAAAAAACCATAATCAACTAATGACTGGATTAATGGTTAAGCCATAGTTTCAGCCCAAGAAATCATTCACTTGCTTCGCCCACTGCAACCCTCTTTTTTAAGGTTCAAAGCAGAATGAATATGGTGTTAAAGGGGAAAAGAAAAGAGAGGAAGATACAGTATTTGATGCTACATGAAATGCAAAATTCCGTTAATTGCAATTGGTCGGAGAAGTGTCACAATCACTACAATAAGAAAGAATACATCTTGAGTCCTTACAAAATTTAAGGCCAAGGTTTATAATCATTACATGGATGGTGCAGAATAAAGTCCAGTAAGAGAACCAAAGATAGGAAATTCTACTATATCATTCATTTATTCCACATTGGCATCTCCCTTGTGATAATTCACATGACTGCAACATTTGATGATTGGGATTCACCACAGATGCCTGAAATCAAGAGGAGGAATCAGACTGCAATTTTCTTTTTTCTGAGACAAAATAATCAATTCAGGGACAATAAGCAGCATTTCAGTATCATTTTGTCGTGCCTGCTTGAATATTTTGATTGAACAGTAACACTATATTCCCCGGTTATTCAATGGAGATAACATCAGCCCAAAACACATCGCCAGAATGTCTTCATTCCATGGCACAGTAGGATGCATAAGGATTGACCAAACAATGTAAGAATTCTTAAATAAAGTTAATGTAAGATATGCATGGATAGCCATGAGCCAGTGTAGTTCCACTCTAGACGAAGTAACTCAGGATAGCCTTGGGAAATATAGTCTTGGAAGGACGGTGGTGGGAATCAGTCAATTAAGGGTAGAGGTAATAGATCGAAGAAATTGATTTTGGAGACTGAACAGTATCCAAAAATGTGATGGATCAAACAAGAAACTAAGAATACTAGAAGAATTGCTGAAACTGACAGCAGAGAAGAAAAAGAACAAGCTCTTGCAACAAGGACTAAGCAAAAGGATCTCTAACGCTAAAAAGCAATGTATGCATGGAATATCAGAACACTCACTCAATCCATTTCTCTCTAATTTACAATCCTTTTCCATTCTTGTTGCTCTCCGTTGTGACTCAAGACACTGAAATTTTTATTGTTCTACATTCAAACACAATCTAGTGATTATCCCCAATATGATATTAAATCAACTGGACTCGTATTTGGTCTCATCGAATCTTTAAAGAAAAATCTATTTAGATATGCAGGGATTGCTGGAGTTTTGAAACAGTAAAAACTGAAAGAATTCCAAGTTCAAAAAGTTCAATTTCTAGAGATTCAAATTCAAAGATGGTGAGAGTATTGATGCTACGTACCTCTTGCAAAAGTCAGTGACATATCGCGATCCATTGTAGAAGATGAACCACATCAACACGATCACCAGAATATCTGCCAAAGTTAAGGGACTCGCAAACTCGAATTCTATCTTCAGAATTCAAAATGAATTAAGACAGAAAAATGAAATAAAACGGATCTATCTGATCTAATAAAATAAAAGAGGATACTGAAAAGGCAACGCTCCCACCAATCCAACATGAAAAGACCAAAAGTGACATTATAGAGGTAGATCTTACGTTGAACCCAGTTCATAGCTCTGACCCTAAAAACAACAACAGATTTGTGGGAGCCGGTAATAAGATCTGTTGAGAAAGAAGAGAGGTTGTTAATTTTGAAATAGCTGAGTTAATTCGGATCTCCGAGAAAGAGATTTGTCTTGTGATTTTGGAAGCTTAGTCGGTTGTAAGTTCTAACGGTTTGCCTGGCCTATTACTACATGTTATTGTATGGTACTGGTCAAGCTTATCTTGAAATTCTAGCCGTTATGCTTTGTACGTGTGGACGTCTTGCCTAATTGTTGATGGTTTTCTCAATCCAATTGTTGTTTGATTTTTTAGGAGAAAAGGGATGGATAGAATTGTCATCTCCTGTCTTAATAATGTTATTTTCGGCTTTACCCCAAAGTTGTGTCACAATTCAGTTATTATTTTCCTTACACCATAAAATGATAATGTACGTGCAATATGTTTGTTATATGTAAGAAAATTCATAGAAATTCACTTAAAAATTGAACACTTTTTTTATCTTTTATATTTTTTTTATTCTAAAACAATAAACAAATATAACCTAGATTTTATTATTATTTAAAGTGAAAATCACATTGTTATTTTTAAATATGTAATTTCTATATTAAATTTCTAAAAACAAGGTTATAATAAATGCAAATTTCAGAGAATTAGTACATCATCAATGATCTCTACTCTGTTCTTATATTATTATTTTTTAACCAACAATTTTATTACGAGGATCCTCTAGCCTTCAAAGAAACAATGGGGAAAAAAAAACTGTGGGCCAGCTGTAAGTTAAAGTACAACAATACAAATCCCGAGGAGGTATATGTAAACATTCCAACCAGATTGACGAAAATGCCATGGAGCAGCCATAGCTCATAACGTGACTCAACTTGCTGCAAGAACAACGCTCTAAACAACGCTATAAACAACCTCCGTGTCCTGTAAAAACACCTAATTCTGTTACTGAGAGTTTGTTTGATAGTTATTTTTTAAAAATATTTTTTATTTAAAAATAATTAAAATAATTTTTTTTATTTTTAAAAATTATTTTTAATATTAATATTTTAAGTTATCTGAAAATATAAAAAACTTAATTTTAAATTAAAAAATTAAAATTTTAATCAAACGTGTTTAAAACACAATTTTAAATAACATTTTATTCCTCCATTGTTCTAGTGGTTAAAAAATTATAAAATTTTAATTTTTTTAAATAGTTAGTTGTGTTAATGTTAAAAAAAAGTAAAAAATAAAAAAAATTTATTTTAATACTATAAAAATTAATTGTTATTACAATATTAATTAAAAAATAATTATTTTTGGAATCACTGTTGAAACCGAGAAGGAGCGCTAAATATAAAAGAAATTGGGGCTTAGGTCTCAACCAGAAAAGAAAATTGACAGACAAAGACATGGAGGGTGCCTTCGCCGGTGCCTCGGCTATTACTGACCAGAGGCAAAAGATCGAACAGTACAAGCACATTCTCTCCTCCGTTTTTTCCTCCAACGACATCGTTCAATCCAAGAAATTCATCGATCACAGTAGGTTTTCCTTCAACTGTTTTTTTTTATCCTTTTAATCTCTTATGGCCTTACCCTATTGTTGAAAAACGACATGTAGTGTTGTCGGACGACGTACCGTTGGTAGTGTCGAGGCAGCTATTGCAGACTTTTGCTCATGAGTTAGGGAGGTTGGAGCCGGAGACTGAAAAGGAGATTGCCATTTATACCCTTGCTCAGATTCAGCCTCGAGTTGTTTCTTTCGAAGAGCAGGTCTCTTTTTTACGTTTTTGGAAGTTAATTTTCTTTTAACTAGGCTGAATTTATGAGAATGTGCTTCCTTCATAGGCGTTTTGCTACTTGAAAGTCCGATGGGCTGACTGTATGATTTTTCTTGCTAACAAAAGTCACTTCCTTTAATATTGGTGATGCGAAATTTTTTATTTTATTTTATGAGTAACAGGTGCTAATAATTAGAGAGAAACTTGCTGAACTATTCGAGTCAGAACAGCAATGGTCAAAGGCAGCTCAGATGCTCAGTGGCATTGATCTAGACTCTGGAATGAGGTCTGAGTTATATTTTTAACTATAAGAGCATGCATTTCTACTGATTATTGAGATACTCCTATTTGACATTCTATATATATATATATATGTATATTTATAATTTGTCCTTCAGGATCATTGATGATACATTCAGATTATCTAAGTGTGTCCAAATTGCTCGCTTGTATCTCGAGGTATTGAATTTCTCATGCATGCATAGGATTTGTGATGAACTCATCAATAGTCAACAACTTGGTAGTCACTGGACTTCTGTGGATATTGTTTGATTTTATATGCTTATTAGAAATTAAAGGCAGTTGTCAAGCCAGACTGTTGGCTATTTATATGAAAGTGAACACATTCACCCATCACCTTTGTTGGCTTGACTGCTGTAGTACTTGCCATTATCCTGCATTCGGGTGCACCTGCTCTTATCAGCATGTGCACTTGATTTTCTTCTAAAATTTTAGAGTGAGAGGAGTGGTTTTTTTTTTTTTTTTTTGAGATCAATCCACATCTGGATGAAACTGTGCCTCCAAGTTCCAAAATCTGAGTTTATTTTAATGCAAGTTGAGGGAATTTTCTCGCTTATAGGTCTCATAAAACAGTTTGTGATTGCTACTGTTATTTCCCGCTGTTTATATATGCAGGATGATGATGCAGTTAATGCAGAAGCTTTCATCAATAAAGCTTCATTTTTGGTTAGCAACAGCCAACATGAAGTGTTGAACTTGCAATACAAGGTTCAGATAATCAATTGGTTCCAAGGATGATTTAATACAAGGCTGAAAAGTTCATTGTTTTGTTAAGTTTGCTTCTTTTTTCATGTTAGGTGTGTTATGCAAGAATTTTGGATTTAAAGAGGAAGTTTTTGGAAGCAGCTCTGCGTTACTATAACATCTCTCAAATTGAGAAGAGACAAATAGGAGATGAGTATGTAAAACTAGGTTTATATTTATCATGATTGTTTGGTACATTTATTTTTTTGTTTTCATTCTCTGTGGAATCTTAGATTCTTATCCAATTGTGTTTTTCTAGTTTTGTTTTTTTAGTCATATAGATTGTTATCCAAGCATTGAATCTTTTCCTGCTTCTGCACTACCTGTGATTGTCCTTATAGCAGCACTGAATGCCACACCTGCTATGATTCTCTCCAAATTACCTTAAATAAATTTTGGATATGGAAACATAATTCAGAAGACTGTTTACTTGTAACTAATGCAGTACCTTGCATTTTATGCTTATGAATTATCCAACTCCATGTGAAAGTATATCGTTTAATATAGCCTTTCATATTTGAATATTTCAGCTTGTTTTTTATGGTTGTCTTTGTGCTCAGCTTTAAAATATAAAATTTATCATCTGCAACAAAAAATTGCTGCTGTTCTCAACTTTTAATATATAAAATTTATTATCTGCAAAGAGATGGTGCACATCCACTCTCCTGTTCCTATTTAAAAATTGTTGGTGTGTTGATACACTGATATACGTAGTTATTTACATTATTCTGTTGTGTTCATCATAGAACTATTGATGAGGAAGCATTGGAGCAAGCTCTATCTGCTGCTGTGACATGTACAATCTTGGCTGCTGCTGGTCCTCAACGATCACGTGTTCTTGCTACTCTGTACAAGGTAAACAATCCTAGCATATGCGCGTGAGAAATTGATTCACATTATACTGCTGGGAGATATACTGATATATTGAAGCATGGTCTAGGATGAACGATGCTCAAAGTTAAAAATTTATCCTATATTACAAAAGGTTCTCTCTCTCCCTCCCTCTCTCTCTCTCTCACACACACACAAACACACACTTTCACCATACTGCACCAATATATCTGTTTTCATTTTTATGTTTTTTCACCCTCAATGCCTCCCAAGTTTTATTAATGGAAACCTTGTATGAATTTACCAGGTGTATTTAGAGAGAATTTTGAGAAAACCTGAAATCGATGCATTTTCTGAGGAACTCAAAGCACATCAGGTTAAAACATCTTTTCCACACTGTTTATTGATGCTACCTTCACTTGATTATGATTTATGATTGGTACCCTTTTGCTTATTCAACAGAAAGCACTTCTGCCAGACAATTTCACTGTACTGGATCGTGCTATGATTGAACACAATCTTTTGAGTGCAAGCAAACTGTACACAAATATTAGGTTGGAGATGCAATGGTCTTGGTCCTCGTGGATTACCTTTTCCTTTAGGTTCCCTGGCATAACATCTGTACTGTTTTTGTTTTTGTTTTCCACTGTATTTTTGCTGTAGCTTTGATGAGTTGGGCACCTTGCTGGGAATCCCTCCGCACAAGGTTGGTTTGTCATGATTTGCCAAGGTTCTCACTTAATTGATGTTCTACTGATCATATTGCATGCCATGTTTTCCTTAAATATTTCCTCCTTTGATGTTATGATTTGAAATCTGATGGGAGTTCGGTCTTCCTATGAATTTTTATGGGTTTTCCATATGCTTGGATCTATCCATTGACTGGTGCGTCTCAGATGATAAGAGCATGCATACTAGAAATTTTGTGCCTATTTAATCTTGTTTTACTCGTTTCTTTATCTGCAATGCTTTATGATGCTTGCTTATTTGGGTCATGCTTTGAATATCAAGTCTCTGCTAGTGTTGGTTCTGTCCTTTCATTTTCCTCTTCTTTTTTCCTCAGAATATGCTTTAACAGTGCTTATCGTTTTTGGAGCTTGAACATATTTACTTTGCTTTGCAGGCAGAGAAGATAGCATCAAGAATGATTTACGAGGATAGAATGAGGGGAACAATTGATCAGGTATGAACTATGAAATTCTGATTGTGGATTTCTAAATTTCACACTTTTGATATTCAGACTACATATCATTTTGAGGACCATGATGGACTTGGGATCATTTTTATCCTATTTTTTATTATACTATAGTTGAGCTTTTGTTGTGGCTTGCCTCATTCATTTCATCATTTTTTTCCTGCTAGCAACCACCTGTTTTGCAACAAAACTAATATGTTCTACTGGTACCGTGTTGCTCCCATCACATCAAATTTAAACTGTCTGGGGGTTAAATCTTATTTGCACTTGGGATCATTTTTATCCTATTTTTTATTATACTATAGTTGAGCTTTTGTTGTGGCTTGCCTCATTCATTTCATCATTTTTTTCCTGCTAGCAACCACCTGTTTTGCAACAAAACTAATATGTTCTACTGGTACCGTGTTGCTCCCATCACATCAAATTTAAACTGTCTGGGGGTTAAATCTTATTTGCTTTTTTAGCCTTGGGCTCGCTCTCCATCTGTTTCCTAGCAAGTTTAGGAACCTTGTCTTCCTTCATTTTGCATTGCTGCATCTAATATACCTTCTTATGCTAGGTCGAAGCTGTCATACATTTTGAGGATGACACAGAAGAGCTGCAACAATGGGATCAACAGGTGATTCCTTGCCATGATTACAAATTTCATGGAATTTAACCAGTGCTAGGTTGCTTTTCAATTTGCTTCATATACTACATATGAGCAGCTCTGAACCCTTGTCTTCTACATTATTTTGCAGATTGTTGGGTTGTGTCAAGCGCTGAATGATGTCCTCGATAGCATGGCAAAGAAGGGCTTGTCTGTTCCTGTCTGATTGGTTTTTTTGATAGCAAGTTAGAAGATGGAGATGGATGACTTCACGTATATATGCACAAAGGCAGAGAAATTAACTTTCCATGGGTTTCTCATTATTTTTGTGAAGTTGGAATATTTTGTAAGTTTTATTTGCTTGTTTATCTTGTCAAGAAATTTCAGTATTTACTCTTAGCAGCACAACGTACAGCAATTGAGTAATTTATTGTTAATTTATTCTTTTCCCATCATGTTTTTCTTGCCAGAGGTGCGGTGGCTAGTTGGTTACCGGTCTCGATTCATTGATTACATGTGTTAGTGTGTGGCCTTTTTCTAGCAGCCTTCGTTATTACTGTATAAGATGTCTTGAAATGAATGGATTGCGTTTGCAGTACCTCACGCTCAACTGAATGTTGAAAAGTTATCTTTCTACCACTCGTGTTGGTTCCTTTTCTCTATTCACTCTGCAACCACTTGCTGGTCGAGGCGTTAGAACTGATTTCCAAGCTCGCAGCAGCAGGCTGCAATGCTTTTTTCAAAGGTTCAAAGCTGCACGTATGCAGGTGGTTGTTTCTGTTTGTTTTTGTCGTACTTGCAGTTTGCATTTTATCTCAACTATATAGGTGAAAGTGTTTGGTTAATTAATAATTTTGCATGGATTGCACTTGAAACTTTCTTGAAAGCTTGGTTAAAAAAATCTATAATTCATAATTGTTTTTCAATCTATTTTTTGAACTTGCAGTGGTTAAAAGTATTTTATCTTGAAAAATATTAAATTGATTTTATTTTTTTTGTAATTTTAATGCACAGTATATTTAATGTATTTTCAAGTGTATTGAAGCATAAAATACTTGCAAAAAATATATGCATCACAATACCTACCAAACAGAAACGCCAGGAAGATTCAGTTTGTGAAGCTACATGAACACGAAATTCCATCAAATTGCAATTGATCGGAATAGTTTCACGATCACTATAGAGAAGAATCAATTCTTGAATCCTTGCAAAAAATTAAGACCGAGATTTGTAATCATTACAAAGATGGTGCATAATCAAGCCCAAGAAGAGCACTAAAGGTGAAATTTTCATGTCAGACTAGATCCAGGAGCATGCCACTATCGCTTTTTCCCTTGTGATCCGTTCACGTTACCGGGATTCACCCTAGGTGCCTGAAATCAAGGGGAGGAATCAGACTGCAATTTTCTATTTCTTAGAAAAAAGAATGAATTTAGGGACAAGAAGCAGCATTTTAGTATCATCTTACAGTGCCTGCTTGAATATTTTGAATGGACAGCAACATTATGTTCCCCAATTTTTTAAAGGAGATATCGTCGGCCCAAACAATCCTCTAGAATGTTTTCATTTCATGGCACAGTGGGAAGGGGTGTGGAATGCAGTAAGAAGTAAAAAATTCAAAGACAACAGAATAATAGAAAAGATCTGTCTTTTGAGGATTTGGAGCCGAAGTCATTAAATTCCTGACAAAATGGATACTGGACCAGCGAGATTGCTTGAACTAAAGCCCTAACTTCTCAGGTGACAGCTAAATCTCAAGATACTGGCCTAGTACTGCTGTAAACATACATGGGCATAGCTTCTAATATCCCCAGATTTCAACAGAGCGAAAATAGGGGCTACGATGAAAGAAACTCAATGGGAGGTCCAGATGCAAAGTCTAGAACTTCCAGTTTCACTGGAAGCATAAATCATGGTAAAGATCTGGATGGTTCTATGAGGGTATTCGAGTACCCTTTTCCTTAGCCAAGTGGAAAGAATAATAATCCAATCTAGCAAAGGAATGTATTAAATCCAGTCTATGAATTCTTCAAGCATGCCAAATATCCAGAGCTCAAAGGGTGTGTATACTATCTATTGCGACCAGTTAATCCAATCCCTTCTCTACGACACAACTAAACTATGGTGGCTACAAACAAGTGATTGCCCCCAATATGATATTAAATCAACTGGACTCAGATTTGGTCTAATCGAATCTTTAAAGAAAAATCAAGTTAGATATGCAGGGATTGATCGAGTTTTGAAAAAGTTATATCTGAAAGAATTCCAAGTTCAGAAAGTTCAATTTCTGGCGATTCAAATTCAAAGATGGTGAGAGTATTGATGCCACTTACCTCTTGCAAAAGTCAGTGACATATCGCGATCCATTGTAGAAAATGAACCACATCAACACAATCACCAGAATATCTGCCAAAGTTCAGGAACTCACAAACTCGAATTCTATATTCAAAATTCAAAATGAATTAAAACAGAAAGATGAAATAAAACAGATCTATCTGATCAAATAAAATAAAAGAGGATACTGAAAAGGTAACGCTCCCACCAATCCAACATGAAAAGACCAAAAGTGACATTATAGAGGTAGATCTTCCGTTGAACCCAGTTCATAGCTCTTGAGCCTGAAAACTACAGGAGGTTTGTGGTAACCAGTTAGAGTCGAGCTGATTTTGTTAAAGTCATTTCAAATAACCAGTTAGAGTCAAGCTGATTTTGTTAAAGTCACTTCAAATAAAAGAGGATACTGAAAAGATCTGTTGAGAAAGATGAGAGGTTATTACGTTGTTAATATTTGAAAGAGCTGACTTCGGGTTTAATATCCTACCATTTCAAGTACAATTCCTAATTAAGTTAAAGAAATTTTGATACGTCTAAAACAAAATGGATACTGATTCAATTCCATAAAAAAAAAAAACAGCCAAAAACAAAATTAAATTAAAGACAAACGAAAACAAATTCAAGCAAGAAATTAAAATATTCAGAAACTGTAGAATCAGAAAATTAAGCGGGCCAATCTCTTTCCTTTTTTTTTTTTTTTTGGCTAAACAACTAGGAATGGCAATGGATCGGATTGGGGACGGGTTTTTCACCACCTAATTCTGACTCAGAATATTTGCATCCACCACCCGTCTAGTAGCTGGGCACCCGACCTGATCTGGTTTTCTTTAAATCAATTTCTCAAAGATAAAGTCCAAGCTTAAATTAAATTACATCTCCATCTATAGATCATAAGACCATCAAATATAGTTCGAACTTCAAATCCTTGTATAAAATCATTAAAATCCTCCATGAAACTTCCGCATTATATTGAAAATTAAAATCTTCCAAGCATCATAAAAATAAGATTTTTATAAACAAATCGAAAATCAAGAAACTGTTGATTAAAGGCAACTTGTGCTACATTAAAGCAAAATCAATTAGTATCAGCAAGACAAGGTACTGATAGCAAATTCTGTTGAGTATAGACACTAAACAGTAATCCAACAAAATCTCAAATTGTCTCGTAAAATACACATTCAGTATTAAAAGCCAATTTCACAAAAATTCACTGTTGTTTGCAGTTCTCGGCAAATTGGAAGATAATTTCCAAAGAACCTAATTCAAGCGCGCTAAAAAACTGATGTAAAATTTCCGTCATCCCATAACATTGAATATCAAAATGTTATTCCGCTAAATGAGTACCTGTTGGTGCTGGAGACGCTGGATGCTTCTGTTTTGGGTGAAGACGTTATAGGAATGAGGACAGGGGAGTGAAGAGCGGTGGGTGGCCGGCGATGGCACTCAACCAGAGGGATCTGCTGTGGATTGTGACGAGTGAATTGTGAGCTTGAGGGAGGCAGGGATTGGCTGTTTAGGGCTAGAAATAGAATCTGGTCATGTTTTTTCCCCGCAAATCTTTATAAATAAACCCGGTTGGGAGATGGTTCGGATAAATTCTCTATCCGCCACTACATCTGTCCCGGTCAAATCGGATTTCTTGATTTATATAATTTTGCAAGTTTTATCTGCTTGTTTATCTTGTCAAGAAGTTTCTGCATTTCCTTTTAGCAGCACAACTTGCAGCAATTGAGTAATTTATTGTTAATTTATTATATTCCCATCATGCTTTTCTTGCCAGAGGTACACTGGCGAGCTGGTTAGCGGTCTCAACTCATTGATTAACATGTGTTGGTGTTTGGCCTTTTTCTAGCGGCCTTCGTTATTACTGTATAAGATGCCTTGAAATGCATGAATGCTTGCAGTTCTTTGCAATGTGTTTAGCTTGTCGACTGAAAGATCAATAGAGTTCTTATTCTACTCGTCTTGCTGTTAAAGTCCTTGTTTGCGACCTTCTGTGCTCCATATGGCCTCATGGCACTTTCTGATGTCATTTCAAATGTTTTTCAACTCAACTACTGCTGCCAGTGGAGAATTTGCTGTTAATGGCCGCGTAAACCTTTTACCATGGAGTTTGCATAAAACCCCTGATGTCCCATTCATCTAGGTCCTTTCCGCCTCCCCCTTCCATGTTCTGTTGAATCGATGGAACTGGAGCAGCAGGAAAAGAAGAATACAGGTAGAGATTTCAGTAACGATCTCAAACAGGACCGCAAAAAAGAGATTTCTGACATTTCCAGGGAGTGCTTGCTTTCGTCCCAACAAATTCAGTCGGTGAATTCTCAACTAAATTAAAGCAATGAAAAAGAATAATGCTTTTCTTTTGATTTAACTATATATTTACAAAAAGAAAGGACATCTTCCCATTTCATTCCTACGTGATCAAAGCTATGAGCTGCGATTTATACGAGGGGGAGAGGACTGAGTAACAATTGCTGCTCCTCTCACTTGATTTCCCTAGCGAATAATCGTTATGAACACTGCTACCTGTAAGAATGTATCCATCACGGAACACTACAGTAAACTATGTGTTTGGCGCAGCTCTAGATGGAGAGAACTTTGCAGGATCCTTTCCTAAGAGCACGTCATGATTGATGGACGCCAATTGTGACAGATTCTGCATCAAAATTACATCTTCAATGACCTCGTTTAAAAAATAAACAACCTTCCATGGGGAGTCTGAAATTATGTTTCACAAGCCTCTTGCAACACGAAAATTTACATCATCCAAATGTTTAAACAAGCTATAGCAGCAGTTGCAAAAAATTAGAGTGTAAAAGATAACACCCTATAGCCAGCAGCACCCAGGAACATGATAATCCAACAAGGTCCATGATTATTCTGCCCTTTCCCCAAAACTCTCATCTAGTGGATAGTAAGTGTGAGTGACTGAGCAAAGCATGTGTTTCAGTACTAAAACTTTTGGATATCCACCCAAAGTTGGTCATACCATGTACAGGAATTCAATAAATTAGAACATTTCATCTTTAGCAACTTGCAAGTTAGCTTACTTTGAAAGAGAAATTTATCAATGAGAGATCAAGTGGAGAAGAATCAAAATCTGCAAGGTCACCACATTCATCCATCTGGCAAAAGAAATATAAGACAATGAAACAATTACAATCATGACTTCTAGCATTCATATGAAAATGGATAAGAGACATCAGCTCTCGACCAAACAAAAAAGAAAAAAAGAAAGTGTTGTAGAGACTAGAGTAGCGCCATTAATGCGAGTCTAGCAATAACAGAAAAAGTAATCTTCATGCAATCACTCAAGTCTATGCAACAACACTTGTAGCTGATAATAAAATTTGTCATGAAAAGACTTTGCCGTAAAAATCTTGAAAATACAATATCATGCAATGGATAAATGCCCAATTCTCATATAACTCCTTGATGTAGTATCCATAAAAATTATCAAACCAACTATTACTGCAAATATAAATATAAGACATCCTTCCGCTAATATTTTCAAAGACCAGCCACCTGTTCCCTGTTTTGTGCCAGAGGGGTGGGGGGCAGACCAAATCCATTGATTCAAATAGTACAAGCAAGATCCCAGAACTTAGCAGAATCATGAAGATAAATTAGGTTTCCTACCTCAACACCAGAATTTGAAGATGAGTCATGCATGTCGCTGACAGAATGGCTACTAGCTTTATCATTTGGCATTCCAACAGACATTTGAGGAAACCTTGACACAAAATAGCTCGTGTCATCTACACTGTTAGGGTTTGGAACAAAGGCAGCCTATGGACAAAATTAGTGATAGAAAAGTTAGCAATAAATAACAGATTCCAGTGAAATTATTTAAAAAAAAATCTTGCTGGTATCTATCAAAGTTTTAAAGTCAGGCATGCATAATTTTTTTATGCACATATAGAAACATAAAAACATTATGGAGTGGCCTAGTTGATGCCATAGCTCCACTTAGCAATAAACAGCAGATTCCAGCGAAATTATTTATAAAAAAATCTTGCTGGTGTCTTTCAAAGTTTTATAGTCAGGCATGCATAATATTTTTATGCACATATAGAAACATAAAAACAGGATGGAGCAAGCTAGTTGATGCCACAGCTCCACTAAGCAAACGGGATTAGTACTTGTATACTTGTTGAACTTGGCCTCAGAAGAAAGCATTTTCACTTTGCACAAATGATGTCAGGTATTTGCACTTGGAATATATTGGATTATCTACATTGTAAGAAAAGCCCAGAAGAGATTATAATGGGATGATTTTGATACAATCAGATTTGAGACAGCACATTCTTGATTAGTAATATTCTCTGGCTGACCTAATCTTCACATAAATAACTTTTTTGGGTAACTTTGATTCCTGTTCCAGCATCAAATGACTTGAATAAGGTAATTGTAACTCATAAACTCCACAAAAACTTCTGCTTGCAAGGATACAAGTGACAATGTAGGGGGAATAGAGTGACAGCATGATTTTTGGTCATTTTGAACTTGAGAACTATGAATCTAAACCTCCCATTATGAATATGACGGTATGAATTCACACCTTTTGCAGAGCAAGGTTGTCCCAATCAACTCCTCTGAAAAAAGGATGTGCTTTGACCTATAAGATTTCATAAGCAAGGCACAATAAAAGCCAATTTGAAAATTCATTAGGTCATCTTTCGAGTTTTAGTAGCCCGGGGAAAATATTTGATTCTTAATCAACAAAGGTATACAGTAAAATACAACCTCTGTCGATCCATTTGCTCCTAACCGTTGACTTGGATTATGAATAATCAACCTATATAGAAAAGAATTGAAGCTGAATGAGTAATATGGCAGTGTAAAGTTGAGTCCATTCTTTGATGATAACTTGTACTACAGTGTACACAAATAGCAACTTCAAGGCATAGGTAGTAAAATGTGAATGCTAAACAAATCCTCCATCACATCAAAATGGTAGAATTTGCATTTCATTACCTGAAAAGCTACAAGGTAATGAAAAATAAATATGAAAATAACATTGATGAGGGTGATGTTGAAGCTAAGGTATGGTGTTGCCAGGTTTCCATGAGTAAAAATTATAAATGGTTGGACTTGGACATCATAAATTTTGGAGAAAAAAATGAGAATGATTATAATGATTATGCAAAGAAGTCGATTTTTGCATTATACCGGAGCCTTAGGCCCCGTTTCCAAGAAAAAACACAGGAAAGTTTGGAAAGTGGTTTCCCGGAAACCACTTTCCAATAAACAAACGCACCCTTAGTTGACACTGAATTATATAAGGGTATATAAAAGTCTCATTATCAGTGTAATTTATTTAAAGCTACAGGATACAAGCTTCTAAAATTATCAAGCACTGTCCTAAACACTTGCATGCACAAGATCTGAACTTGCAAATCTGCAACTTCCTGTTTTTAAGCATCAAGTGAGTAGGGAAGATCACCCTGCAATTTATGATTGATGTTTACCCAAATAATCAATACTTTTCTTGTCCAGGACTTCTATCTATTTGAGCTATCAATAATCTTCTGGTGGTAGCATCCCATAGTCAGTAATAGTTCCAAGCCTTATTTAATATATAGGAACACTTGTCATTTTCTTAAAAAAAAAGGTGAATTAGAAACTAAGATAAATTCCATTGTGTCAAGGGATGGAGAAAATAAAAGTCATTCATCGACATCTTACAAATTCAAAGCTGATTGCCAACCTGTTGATCAAGTCTTGGGCCTCATATGACATGTCATCAGGAACAGAAGGCCAAGGGATTTTTCTATTAAGAATGTTGTCAAAGATCATCTGTGGCCATGACAAGACAAAAAACTTAACACAATTAATTTTGAGCACAGAGTATCTTTTTTGAGTAATATAAAGAAATTATGTCCACTAACAGCATCGAGGAAAATCAAGAGAACATTAAATATGAACATACCTCAGGACGTTCAGCAGTGAAAGGTGGAATTCCAGTTATAAATTCAAATAAGATTATTGCAACAGACCACCAATCTGCAGCATAACCTGCATGAATGCCAGAAGGCAACTTCACTTGCCTGGTAAAGTTGAGATGAATATAAATATTAGTTTAGGTAGAAAGTAACCATGCTCAGTTCCAAGAAGAATTTCAGGGGCAAGATAGTCAGGCGTCCCAACTGCTGAGTGCCTATTTCTGTCCTCTGTTTGTTGAGCATTTGGATTAGGAGGATCTGAAGATGCATTTCCATCTGTATCAGGTCCTGATAAATCCATGGTGCTGTTTATAAGGCCAATTTTAGATAATCCGAAATCTGTAAGCTGGTCACATACGCAATCATTAGTACATCACCAGTAGCAAGAACTGAAGCTGATGCAGAACACTCAAAACTACAAGATATAGGGATAAATATGGACATTTTATTTGATGCATATTAGATGGGAATCACCTATCTGGCAAGAAAACTAAAAGGATGTTTCCAAATGTTTTAGCCAATAGATTCATTCAATACTCCAGTTCCTAAAAAGCGCAATAATATATGTGCAAAAGCAACTTTGAAAGTGCACTAGGTCAATTCTGCAACCAAGAGAATATATATAAATATAAACTATTATCCCCCATGCGAGCGGATTGAGAACAACAGTTATTTATGCAAGTGCGCATCATCAAAAATGCACACAGTGTATGTGCTCACATCCACCACCTGCACAGATGCACACATTCCAAGGAGACACATGCAAATATGGCTTATTAATGATTTTAACAATTTGTACATCTAGAAACAGTAAAATTGTGAACTTTAAAGACCAGACCTTGATGTGCCCATCATGTGCAATCAATATATTGTCTGGTTTCAGATCACGATGCACAATTCCATGAGAATGGAGATACTCTAAAGCAAGAACCTGGAACAGACATAAGCTATTTAAGTTGAGATACAGAACTAAAATAAGCATATAAAGACATTCATGATTTTGTTCTAACAGACCAGTTCTGCAATATATATACGAGCTATATCTTCCTCAAGGCAACCAACTTTTCTCAGCAAAGAGTATAGATCACCTCCAATAAGATACTCCATAACGAGATACAGGTTATCTCTGCAGGTGAATGAATAAAAAAATCGAACCTGCAATGATAAGACCCATGTTTTTATAGCCCATTCAAATACAGAGGTTCAGAAGTTCTAGAAAGAAAATATTGACCATCATTTTTAATTGGCTAGCTAATGATAGAAAGCAGGTTCAAGAAGGTATGGAAACGACCAATAAAAGGGGTTGTGGGAGTGCTCAAGTTCAATGTAAATACGAAAGCAATCAAGACTTGAACATTACCACAAATGGATTCCGAACTGTTATCAATATGTTACGCTCTGCTAATATGCGCTGAACATCATTCTTGCGTAACATATCCAATTTCTTGAGCACCTACAAAAGGCATTATATTATGAGAATATATACCAAAATAGTTGACCAATAATGGAAAACAGAAATGCAAAATTTGTAGAGCAATTACTTGCTGGTACATTCCATGAGAATAATGGATAAATGGAAATGCTTTTTAGTACTTGACAAAGACCTATGAAGAACACAAAGATTTATAGATTACACCAAGCTGCGTAGCTTCCATAATGACCCATTGTTCAATAAGTGATATGGGTAGAATTAAACTGCTAAGATTTAAGGCTTTGTTTGGTAGAGCTGATAGGTGATAATTGTTTTACATTAGCAATAAGGTGGAGAACACATTAAAATGCACATATTAAAGTCACATTTCTAGCTCATACAGCTAAACTTTAATTACCACCTAGCTTAGCTAATTCTCCTAACCTCCCCAACTTGATCCATGATTTTTTAGCCTTTTTCTACATTCTGTGGTGCCTTTAAGTTCAAGAAAAAAATGTCATTTTGCTGCAATGGTACGTATTCATTTATATAATCAAGTGCTGCATCAGACCTTTTCTGTCTCAACTCATCAACCTGGTACCAGCATGTAGCTCGTGTACTTATGCATAGGCCTCTATTTTTTTAACATTGAGCACAAATCAATTAGAAACATGGAGCTTGCTGCAAAATTTCCAAACAAAGAACAACTTGCATATGCCTCACTTGCAAACCAACTGGGGTTGGCATTGATTTTTTACCTTTATTGCAAATAGATCTCCTGTTGTTCGTTTGCGTGCAAGAAAGACTTTTCCAAAGGCACCTCTACTAATTGGTTTAATGATTTCAAAATCATCAATGCTCGTCCGCTCTTTATTTGATACATGCACAGGTGTCGATGCCGCACTGCTTTGAGATGCATTATCAAATGGAAGTCTCAAGTTTTCCTTAGATCTCTCATCAATAATTGGACTTTTTGTATCCATTAAATCACAAGCAAGTATATACTTCTCCCTGCATATGTCATAGGAAATTTGACATGAATAATTCAACAACTCGAGGGTTGTAGTAATATAAGAAATCTCTTTCAAATACTCTTGAATTACCGCAGAAGTTTCTCTATTCGGCCTCCAAAAGTGTCAATTACAAGAGCTTTGAGTTTGCTATGCTGTAAAACATCCTGCAAATCTTGCATACAAGCGAGCAAAAATTCAGATGACCCTTCTTTTGAAAGATCGGTGCCTGCCACACAGCGTGCTATGTCTGCCAGGTCAATCATCTGCCGGAAAAAAAAAATATATATGATAAAGTGCAGATTCAGTCTTCATTTAACCTTGTAAGAATAACTATGTCTATAAGGAACAAGAACTGAATGCTTGAAAAATACTAATAAATATACTAAAAGAAATACTAATAAATTACCAGAAAGAATAGTTAACATGCTTCACTGCCATAAAATAATCTCAAAAGAAAGAATTGATAAGGATGCCATCATTAAACACTAAATGCATAGCACAAGTTGTGAGTTTCAAAAACTGCTATCATGGAGAGTTGGCTACCATGAATGATCCAATTTAGGAGAAAAAGAAAGTTTCATACCCCATTAAAGAAACATAACCATCCATGACATGATTACAAACCTCAAATGCTCAAACTAGGTCGAGCTTCAAACAATTGAAGGGTGTTGGCCACCAACTTAAGATTGTTTCTACATTTTTCTTTAGAATTAGTTTTTTTTCAATTGTAACCATGACAAATTCAAAGCTTGATTAAGCAGTTGAATCAATGGCTACAAGTGAGAGGCACAAGATAACCCTCTAAAATGGAAAGTAAAACCAATTCTTGATAAATGATATTGCTGGTGAAGTAGATTGTGCAGTCTCAGAATCTAACTTTGCTCTCCATGTAAGTTTCATTTCTGAGATAGAAGAAGGTTTTCTAAATAAAAAACTTCTGCTAGAACCAACTAACCTGCTGGACATCTTCTAGCTCAGAAGGATTGTTGTGCTCTAACCAGAAGGAATCAAAATGACCAGCCCTGGGGGTATTTGCGGAGGAAATCGATGTCATGCTCCCAGCTGGTGAGGATGCACCATGGTTGGGTAGCTTTGCACCCAAGTGGCCTTTAAAGTTAACAGAGGGGGAGTGAGAATCATCTATAAAGGCAGTGTCCATCTCATGTATGTCCTCAAACATCCCTTCAACACCTCTATTTCTCCATTCACTTATTCTGGGAGACTGACCTTCAGTAATGACAGAGTTTGTACTTTGTACTCTCAAATTTTCAGGACTGCCATATGATGGATGAAAATTCATATTGCGCGAGTCGATAATCTGCTCCAGTATCTCTTCAAGGTTTGAGAGGCGTTCATCTATGTCTAGGAAATTTAAGTCACATTTATCTGCATATGCACATATATAAGAATGGGATTCGAGATGAGAAATTGGAACAATTTCTTCGCATATCCTACAGATTACTAAATCAGATCCGTCTAGAACTCGCCCCTGGTTGTCAATAGGATCATCTAAATTTTGTCCCTGCTCATGAAGCGAACTACAGTTCTGATTGTAACTAATATTCCCAGCAGACCTGTTATTGCCCTGACAAAAATGTTGCACTTGTGAAACTGAGTCATTTTTGGATTCTTGTGATTGCAACTTTTGTTCCAAAAACAGAGAATCCTTGTTGGAATTTAAGTCACTCTGATCAGTTGGCTGTTCAGAGCAGCAATATATTTCTGCAGGGAGAGAAGACGCAGCAATTTGTCCCTGCAACTTTTGCTTTACATCAACTTTCTGATTTAAAGCATAACCACTATCAGAATCAGCAATCCCACGCTTGGCAGCCCAGCTCATATCAACAGAAGGGACACTTTCCAGACATTTTTTCAATTTACGAAGAGACTTCTCATCAATTGGTTCACTGTCTTTCTGGAACTGTAATAGTCTTGTGCAGCGTGTCAATATGAAAAGCATGCGAGTAAACAGCCACTTGAGGATTCCTGTTTGACACTGTTGCCTTTTCTCCGTCAGATCTTGAACAATGTCTTCACATTTTGTACGAAACTGTGAACACTTCATCTCCATACAGAATCGAGACAGTGTCAGAAGATCTACAGCCAATTTCTGCTCTTCTTGCAAGGAGAAGTCAGTTTTCTCAAGGACATCCATGGCATCCCCGATTAAACTAGCCAGCTCTGTGTTTGCTACTGCTTTAGCAGCATCAAATCTTGAATGCAATGAACCCAACAGCTCCTGTTATCAACTCATGAGATAGAGACAAAGAAAGTAGTAAAATTATTCTTGATGCTTAGAGTCAATAGAGTGAATTAAGATTTTCATCAAAGAAGCACATACATAACAGAGAAGTCTCCTTTTGTTTCACATACAATGCAAATAATTCAAGAATCTTTCGTATGGGGTTTTAACCCGTTTATGGCATACCAGTAGTCACTTTTTATATGATATAACCGTCATCTCTCAGAGAGATAATTTAGAATATATGGGTCATAAGAGATCAACAATGGCCCATTGAGAAAGGGGAAGTTAATAACCTGTTGAAGTAACAGGCTGTTGAAATATGACTAAGAAATTGATGCTACCATTAAAAAAAATAATTATGCATCACCTAATCAATTATTCTTTAAGTATACCTTCAAATCACTGTAGCTATGAGCCCGTGGTTGGGCAGGAGGAATGCCAACCTTTGGTCCTAATTCATGGGAAAAGCTTTTTAAGCCTTTTGACACTTTACTCCGGTTTGGATTCTCTGATGAAGAAATTTCCTCATTTAAATAATTGCATCCACTGGTAAATTCAGTTCCTGCACGCTCCTTTCTATCAGGCGTCTTAGCTTCCAAATTCCCCTCCTGCCCAAGAATATGCGTGCTTAATTAGTGCTTCCACTAAAGTACAGAGTCCAATCAAGCATAGAAGTACTACAAACAAACCTCAGAAGGATGCTAACCCCAGGCTCACCTCAACATTTGGAGAAACATCATTAATAACTTGAATGGATTCCTTTGATAAATAAGATGTGATCCATTGAGCTATGCTCTTTCCTTTACGGGAATCTTCAAAGAACATGAAATTAGAAAGTTATTTCAATTCAAGAAATAAACAGCAGTGTGATATCAGATTGAATTGTTCACTAAAAACAGATATCTTATTTTACACAAATGATCACAGAAGGAAAGTGAATCTGTAGAAAGCCTTCAAAGAAATTTCCCTGGACTAAAATATTAGCTTTTCATCAACAAGTATAGGATTCCAATCTATTGGAACAGATGTCACCATATGGCATAACCTTAAAAGGAAACCATATCTCGTTCATTCCTAATAAGAAAGGAAGAACAAGAAGGCCATCAACAAGAGGAAGAACAATATATTTGACCCTGCTAGTGCCAAGGACGAAAACTAATAACTTAGTCTTGGCAAACAAGGACATCACTACATCATTTTAACTAGCCATTATGCAGGCATATCCATCTTTATAGATTATGCTCGATATCCAACTAACAGAATCCAATTAGACCTTAAATAAATTCCTTCAGCTCTGTGGTGTCTCCCTCGCCAAATAATTCATTTATCAGCGAAGAAAAAAAAATACTTCACAGTTAGTTCTTATCCATAAAAATCATCATCGGTACCTTCTTTAAGCTCCATCAAGAAAAGAACCATAAGCCATGCTGTCAACTCTTATTTTGACCTAACTTCTCGTGAGCCTTAAACATTTGATAATTTCACACAAGCACATGCCTCTATAGTGGGACTCCATAAAAGAACACAAAAACTAAAATTTCACACCAATCCCCTCACGTTTTCCTCGTTATCACCTTATTACAGTAACATTCTCGTCAACAAAAATTTCATCAGTTGAGCATTCCCTATAACTTGTTGAGATGAGTTGCCATCATTAATACCCACGCAACTAATTAACCCTGAAAATTGCTTTGCAGCTTGAAAAATCTCAATCAACTAGGAATTGATCAAATCAATTTTACACAGTTCCGCCAATTGGATTCCTATTTTAATTGTATAACTGCTTAATATATATATATAGTAAATAACGAGCTGGCTTTCATTTCCTTTATCCAAAAAAGAAAAAAAAAAACAGCTGAGTTTCGTTTCTATCTCTAGTAAATAAATTAGCTTATCCTTCTTTACTGACTACTAATTTTAATTAAGATTCATCTTAACTATACGTAATTAACACCAAAAACAACGGAACAAAATCAATCTGAACTTTAAAATAAAATAAAATCGGACCTGCTTTGAAAGAAGCACTCTTTCCACGACCCTGAGCCATCGGTTTCTGTTTATCCTTCACAGGAGGCCTTGAAGAAGCTACGACATGAGTCTTAGACTCAGTCAACTCGTCAGGTTTTGAGCTCAGTTGTTCCTTGGATGATACTCGCCGAGTCTTAATCCGATTCAGCCCCGTAGGAATTCCATTAGTAGCCTCTGCTGTTAATTCTTCTCTGCTCGGTTCCGTCATCTTAGAAATTTCTTCGAGGAAAAAGGTAACAAACCAGTTGACCCTCGTTTTGCTCTTGCGATCTTTTTGTAACGGAAACTAAAAAAAAGGACAGAGCCAGTGGAGATACAAGCCAAAGTTAGTTAGTTAGGATTGAATTGAAACGCCCACGCCAGAGCAAGGAAGGGTCGTTTCTGGTGGTTCGTTGGTTCGCTTTGTTCTATTCAAACTTTGAGAGAGAGCGTCAAAAAATAATATATTATTATTATTATTATCATGTTAGGCAAGCCTTTTTTAAAAACAAAAAAAAAAATCTTTTTTGTGACTGTGGAGTTCGGTTTTATGATTAGGAAATAATTGAAATTATTAAATAAATCAGAAATAAAGATTCAAAGCTTCTCACCATGTCATCGATGATCCGTGGAAATGCGATCAGTAAAAAGTTTGAGTTTCTCTCTTCTACCTGCTGGAAATCTAAGGAAATTCCATTTCCATAGAAGAGAGAAACTCGAGAGAAAATTCTCTACTTTATATATATATATATATATATATATATATATATATATATATATATATAGAAACACGGAGTTTAAATTTGAGGGGTGATTATGGATTAGATTAGATCCCATTCAAACCCGTAATCCGCTTTAATCGTTCGTTTTAGGACGGAAAAGAATTTAATTATTTTCTTTTTATAAAAAATAGAATTCTTTTTCTTTTTTATAAGGTATTTAATTTAAGGGTATAAAATGTGAATGGGTTTTATTATGTTTATCCACAAAAAAAATACCCGTAATATGAAATTAAAAACAAAATATCTAATTTTAGTGTATAAATATCACTTTCTTCTACCATGAGTTATCTACATTCTGGTCCGCTGAGTATGGCATTGGAATTCTTCCACTTGGATTGGACAGAGACTTCTCTTAGTGCTCTCAAAATCAAGTGGAGGACACGTGGATCCTTCGGTGGAGGGGATTATACATGTGCAGTAATTAACACCGAACACATACTATACTAGATATTAAAACACCAAGGATACCAGCACTGTTCATGCACCCACAGAGTATTTTTTGATAAATTATTTTGGTCCTTTTAGATGATTTAATCTTGATTTAAGACCAATTGCGTATGATTTTATAGTCAAGAATGGGAGTGAAAGAATTGAAACCAAAAAAAAAAGGACTTCAAACATGGATGACATTCCAAAAATTTCAATAAATATACATTTTAGTTTTCTAATTTTCAAAATGATACAAATCATATGATTTTGGTGTCTCAATCTTTTTCAATTTTAATTTTGGTATAAAAATTTATTTTTTTATTTTTTAGTTCTTGACTGAAAGAAGAGAAAATGATGGTTGCTAAATTCAAGCGATAAAGAGAAAAAAATATTATTGACACTGATTTATACTACTAAAACAGTTGTTGTTTATGTTAAATGGTTTCATTTAATGAAGAGGGTTCATATTAGTTTTTTTACCTTTAAAGTTCAAGAAAAAATATATTTGAGTTCGGTTCGATTTTTAGTTTTAGGTTAATTTTGGTTTTTGAGATGGTTTTTTGGTTTTTTTAGGCAATAGATAGGTTTATAATGGTTGGAAATATATTTTTAGGTGTTTTTGGTTAAAAATAGGTTGAAATATTGGTTTTTGGGTCAAAGAAACTTAAGCCATGATTTTTCGGCTATCACATTGGCTAAAATTTAATCAAATCAAACGACATGTCATCTTATTTTTTTAAAAAAAAATTGGGTAAGACCGCATGTTGTCCATCACAGTTGCAACAAAAAATAAATAAGGATCAAGTTGTGTGGCCCTACCAAGAAAGACCAGCGCATGGCCTTGATGAAATGGGTCAAACCTAGCAGCTCTTGTGCTTTGCTTATTTCTTTTTGTTTTTATAAAATATTTTTTTCTTATTCTTTTTTAAAATCAAATTTTTTTTATATGGTTCTTTTCTCTAATTTTTCTATTTATTTATATTTAGATTAATACATGTTTTCTATTTTATTTTGTTTAGAGAGCATCTTTTTAATGACAATTATATTTTTAGTTATGTATTTAAAATTTAAAGAGTTTTTATGATTAGTTTCTATTTAAAAAAATAAAAATATATATTATTTTCAGATAATATTTCTAATATGTGCAGTATTGCATTGTTTTTTTTCTCCTTTTATTTTATTCAATCAATTTAATTTATGTCTATTTCTATTATTATTTGCTTGAATAAAAATATTATTTTACTGAATAAATTTAGCAAACACGATATAATAAATGTCCCATTTTGATAGACTAAATATCTTGATTTACATTTATTTCTTAATTTTTCTATTTCTATTTCTATTTTTAGTTATGGTTTATAGTTTTTTTCATTTATTAACATATATAGTTCTTGATTTATTTAATTACATGCATGCATAAGTTTTTTTATTTTCATTTAAAAAATACAAAAACATGTTGAAAAAGTCTATGTATATAATTTTTTTAATTTGAAAAAAAAAATATTTGACCAGCAACAAAGTGCGGGTCAACTATCTAGTATTTTATAATTATCCATGAGTTTTTTTTGTTACAATTGTTGTTTTTTTAATTTGTTTTACCTGAAAAATTATTAAATTAATATTTTTTAAAATATTAGATGATTTTAATGTATTGATGTCAAAATAAAAAAAATTATCATGTTAATTATTTACAATTAAAAAATATTTTAAAAAATACTAACATCACAATATCAAATATATAAATAGGAATGTTTTCATAAAGATAACATTAGAATTGATGTTTTCTAAAATAATTATTCAAATAAAAACTAAAGGTTTTTTTTCTCTAAACTAAAAGTACAGTGTTTGAGGAAGGAACAAACTCCAACTCGCATTCCTCTTAAGATTGTGGATGTGATATGTTTTCAAATCCAAATCAGGATGCTCGACAGTCGTATCAAATTTGAAGGGTTCAATACGTGATTGTTGCTGTGATTTAAAATATCTTGCAAAGGTTTTTTTTATTTAGAAATATATTAAAATAATATTTTTTAAAAAAGTTTTTAATATTAGAACTACAAAATTATTAAAGAATATATATTAAGAAAATATCAATTTAAAATTGATACTTTATCAAGCTAACTATACTTTTAAAACACATAAATACAGTTTCAAGCTCACAAACAAACAGTGCTTAATCTTTAATCTTGTGCTGGGGGGCAAGTTAGATCAGGTAAAGACTACTACTCTCAATGACATGGGAATAACATCTTATCCATTATTATTAACCTTGTGCGAGTGCGACTACAGGCTAATTAAGTTACAACACTGAAGGCTCAAATGGCGCTGGTAATCCAGAAGAACAGTCCAAGGACGCATCTAAAAAGAATACCAACACCACAAGTTGGAATATTACAGCAAATTTATCCTGCAACTCAATTGCTATCATCCACAACTTGATTGTTTGCGTATAGATTCTCCCTTCTTTTAGCGTAACCTGTAGATTCCAGGGCTGGACCCCTAAATTTTAGCTCTGAAGATGCTCTGTAATTGGGATCAACAGAAGTAGGTCTAGCATTGGCATCAGCAGAACTCTGCCTGAAGGAACTGGTTGCTCCCCCGGGGTATCGCGAAGGAGAAGGATACCTCCTTGATGGAGGTCTCAATCCACTAGCCCTTAAGTCCATCATATCACTGCTTCTTGAAGATGAATCTACAAATGACCTGTCTGCAGAGGCCGACGACCCTAATGGAGCTCCAGTTGTAGTAGATGTGGAGCTAAAAGGATCGTCAGGCCCCCACGATGTAAGTGCTTCCTTCTTCTTGGCAAAGAATTGCCATGCTCCAAACAGAAAGAGTATGAAGAACAACACGGGACTTGTCCATAGCATTGTGCTGAATTCTCCTTTAAATATTGGAAGGTTAGAACGATACATTCCCACATACCCACTCCCGAGGCCAAGAACAAGAAGTTTTTCACGGTCACTCGCAATTAATGGTATGACCCTTCTTCTCTCAATGTTTGCATCTGCAGACTGATAATTCAGAAATGACGATTTGATCTCATCCAGAAGAGCAGAGAAGAGAAGGCGAGGCCCCCCAACCCTAACATAATGCTGAGATGAAACATTGTACACAAAAACCTTCTCTTCGTTAACAACAAACAAGTAGCCCTTAATCGATTGTAAGGCAAGAGGTCCATCCATCTCGAATTTTCTCTTGGATCTGACCCTGCATTTGAAGTTCATTATATCCCCTAACAACAATACATTAATCAAATCCCCTTCTGATGTAAATCCATATGCTTTAGACCGTTCAGTGGCATCAAAAACATAATTCCGAGCAAGAGTTTGGTTCAAACCTTCACATTCAGATTCTCTGACTTTCATGCTCCTCAAATCTATTGACCCTGCACCACTCTCTGTCAAAAACAAAAGCCTTTGCTTCAAGAATGCAAGTGGTCTACTTGTGGGAATAGCAGAACCATGAACAGTCCCATTTTCCCTAAAAACCCTAATCACCCCACTAAGATCCGATGACAAGATATACCTTGATCTGCCGACATGATGCACTTCCAAGATACTTATAGGTGAACCTTGTTCCCCATTCTCAAGGAACGCAAACTTACCAACATTTTCCATAGAAATTGTGCTCCAATCCTCCCCGTTTGACACATCACGAAGTTTATGCACCAAAACTGCCCCATTCTGATGCCCTGTTACCACAGTACTCTCATTCCTATATGCCGATAAATACGAAACCATAGCTGTAATTGGTGAAGAAGACATTGTGTAAAATTCAACCACAACATCCCCATTCCTTAAAAACACATAAACCCTCCCTCTATCATCACCAACAGCTACATGCTTGCTAAGCCCCTCGTAATCTCTAAATGGCAAAACATGGATACAAGTTGCATCAGAATCTAATTTCACAGCAGACACGAATTGAAACCTCTCTGACCAAAATGGACTGTACTTTGTAACTGAAACAGCCCCCACTCTCTCTCCATCTCTAGTCTTGGCCTCTAATCCCTCTTCTTCAACTTTTTGAACCAATCTCTTACCATCAAAACTTCCCTGATTAACCCTTTCTGGCTCTTGATTCTGTTCTCTATCAACAGATGCTACTTTTGGTAACTCAGATAATTTAGGCTCTAATTTAGCAACTATTTCACTGAGGTTCCTCACTAGTTGTTCAAGTTTATTTAATAAAACTTCTTGTTGATTAAGCTCAATTCTAGAGTCAGTCTCGCGTTCACGATAAGGAGCATAGTGGATATCATGCTCGAGCTCTTGCTGGGTTGAGACGGAGCTAGAGTCTGCCAAAATTCTAGACGGGGAACAAGAAATGAAAAGCAAATAGAGGAAAAAGAACAACTTGCCTTGGTGGGTATTTGCCATTGAAGAAGCTTGACAAAGTTGTGTATCAGTGTGTTGCTGTTGACATATTTTGTACAGTGGAATTACAGATCTTTGGTGTCTGGATCTAAATATTGTAGGGAAGTTAGCTGGAATCTATGCTAGTTTTGCTAAATCTAAGGTGCGAGACATAAGATATTTCGGATCAGAAGATGGTTTTTTTTTTTAGGTTATTCTTGACTTGTAGCATCCACGACCTTGTTAGCTGATTTCTTGCTAAATTATCAACATTAAAAACAAAATTAAAAGAAGAAGCACTTCTCCTTCTTTTCCTTCCTTTCTTTCTTTCTTTTTTTTTTTTTCAAGTCAATGTTTTTTTTTTAATTTTGTTATTTAATATCAAATTTATTTTTACGTGGTTATCATTTTCTCTCGATCGAATCACAAGTTTAATGAATTAACCCGATTAATTTTGGTTTTTTTCTTTTTTTAATTAACTTTTTTAAAAATTATATATATTCTTTAATATTCGATTGATTGAAAATTAGATCTCATAATTTGTTTTATTTACTTTCTATTAAGTTATTTTGACCTCAACACCGAGAACAGTGCTTAACAGAGTAACTCGAGTTGAATCAAGTTTTTATATTCTTTTTTTAATTAATTTTTTTTCAATTCCATCATTCGTATTGAGGTGGTTGAAAATTGAGTTTCATAATCTCTTTTGTTTAACTTTATGTAGGGATTTCTTGGTCTCATTATTAGAATTGCGAGTTTTGATATTTTAACCCTGGTTAAATCGGGTTAATTTTAAAATTTTAATTTATAAAAGGTTATCTCAATCTCAAGACCTGGGTCAAGGGTCCTTCAACACTGAATTTGTTTTTTATTTAGGTTATCCATGTATCATGACTCGAGTCAAAAGTTTGACGGGTAAACCAAACTGACTCGGTTTTTTTAATTGACTTTTTTTTCTCAATCTCATCATTTAATATTGTGTTTGATTAGGAATTATGTTTCATGATTTATTTTAGTTTGTTTTTTATTAGGTTATCTCAACCTCATGAGCCGAAAATAATATTTAACAGGTTAATCCAAGTTGACTTGACTTATTTTTTATGTCATTTTTTTAATTAAATTTTTTATAGATTTCATCGTTTAACGTTAGGTATGACATGGTAGACTAAGAATTGAGCTTAATAATTTGTTTTGATTTGCTCTCTATAAAGTTATCTCAATCTTATGACCAAAGTCACGCATTTGATAAGTTAACCCGGGTTGAATCAAGTTGTTTTTTTATTTTTTTCCTATGAGGTTATCTCGGGTCATGACCCAGATCGCATGTTTGGCGGATTTACTAAGGTTATTTTTTACTATATTTTTTTAATCTCATCCTTCAACATTGGATTAATTAAAAATTAAACTTTGTAATTTATTTCAATTACTTTCTATAGAGTTATTTTGGTCTTATAACCCGGGTTGTGAGTTTAACATGTTAATTCAGGTCACTTTTTTAGATTTGTTATTTAATTGATTTTTTTTTCAATTTATTTCTCCAACATTGGGTTAATCGAGAATAAAGTTTAATAATTTATTTTGATTCGTTACCTTCATAATTTATTTTGATTTTCTTTCTATGTGGTTATCATAATATCATAACCTGAGTAGCAAACTTGATATGTTAACTCGGGTTAATTCAAGTGAATCTACTATATTGTTATTTTAATATTAAAAAAAATTATCTTGAAATTTTTTTGAATCAAACTATATTTTTACAGGTAATCAAACTATATTTTTATAGGTAATCTAAGTTGTTTTTTTGACACGCAAGATCCACTACATCACATCAGATCAACCCACACACAATTTAAATATTTTTCTACTATTAAATAAATATTAGCAATATCTAACAAAAAATTTACATTAAATTTTTGTTTCATGAAACCCGTTACGTGTAACATAATACGAGTAAAAAATTTAATTTTAGCTAAAATAGCTAAAAAGTCATTTTAACCGTGATTTAAAAGAGTCATGCATATTTTATAATTATTTTTTTGAATAGCTTGAAATTCAAATACTATATTTCAACGCTATCTTTGCTCAATCGTCCTCCATGGTCTTCTTCAAATTAATCTTGCTCAGTTGCCCTGCATCTCTAGTCCAGACACCAACCATAGCAAACCATTTTCTTGAAGCCACTTTTGAATCAAATCCAAACTTGCATTTCTTCCCAACCTCCGAAGATGGTTGATTAAAAGTATTGGCATGAATCCATACCCATGCTTTCCTCCCTCGTCAAGTCAACCTTGATAATCCCTGCACCATTCTATTTCAATGGCATCAACTAGATCATCAATCAGTTCATCAGGGATGCCGTTCTCCAATTTCTTTCTCTCTTCATGTCAAACACAGATTTGGGGACATCATTCTTGTAAACATAAACCCTTGACAAATTCCCAAATAAAAGATGAAAACTAAAATAACAGCAAAGCATCCTCTTGTTTAAGGTTAGCAAAGATGTATTACGCACAGCAAAGCTCGAATTAGAAGGGGCCAAAGTCTTTCAAAAATCCATATCCACTAAGAACACAAGATCTTCATTTGGTTGCAAGAACTGAAGAACCCAGGATTCAAAAACTAAAGTTGCCTCATTCCCTCCAATATCTTGGAAAAAAAAATATTCTAAGTTCTAGCAGAGTAGGCTTGGGTCTGAACCCTAAACTGAAAAACAGAGATTCTATTATCATACTATAAGGATCAATACCATCCAGATTGAAGAAAGGAAACTCAAATCTAGAAAACCAATATTCAATGAAACTCGTGGCAATGCTAAGAGACTGGTGAATGAAACCCCATGAAAACAAGTATACACATCTTGGTAATAACTCGTAGTAATAATAAAGATGCCCATATAAACAAACAAAGGGGAAAGCAGATCAAGCATTAAATGCAAATTATAATTTAAAGAATCCCTTTTGAGATCGAGCTCAGAGCATCTCCATCACAAAAAAACTATATTAAAAAGTCAAATTGATAAAATGATTACTTGGAAGATTTTATAAAAAAATATTTTTTAAAGTATTTTTAATTATAAATATATTAAAATAATAATTTTTAAATTTATTTTAAAATAATTCAACCGCACTCTGTACACTTCAAAACTCAAACCACTGATTATCTCTAGTTAAGGACATGTAAAGCCAACCATGTATAAAAACCTGTTTGGCTTAGCATCTGCGGCAACATTTTTTATTTAACTGTGAATTCATCTCGTTTGGTTAACGCAATTTTCATGCATAGGCCTCACCATTAAATGCGTTCAAAACTCAGTTTTGTATAAGCTATTTCTACATGCTTTTCACAATGCTACGTTTCTACTCTGTTTATTTTTTGTAGATAGGAGGCGAGAAGGAGAAGAGGAAAAACAGAGAAAAAAAGAAGGACCGCTATCCATCAGTGGAGAGCAGCTCCCTTTCACAACCGGCCTCCGTCGTTCTCGCCGCCGCGCTGCTCTTCCGCTTCCCCTTCTCCTTCTCATTCGTTATCTTCTGCATTCTCCACTGTTCTGCAACGTGAATAGTTGATAGTGAATTAATTCATTGCTTAATGTTCCCATTGCATGCGAACACTGGAGAATGATCGGCCTCTGGAGTTTTCACCGTCCCTTGGTCCATCACCGCCGCACTGCTCCTCCCCTTCCCCTTCTCCTCTTTCGTTTGGGCTGCTCTCCACTATTCACATCGCATGTGAACAGTGGAGAGTGAGCGGCCTCCGGCGTTTCCACCATCCCTCAGTCCATCACCGCCGCGCTCCCTTTCCCCTTCTTCTTCGTTTGGGCTGCTCTCCACTATTCACGTTGCATGTGAACAGTGGAGAGTGGCTCTCCACTGTTCATGGTTGAACCGATAAAACCCAAACCTAAATACATTCCCAAACCTAAATGCATTGGACCGGTCCGACTCAGTAAAATAAAAAAATCCAAATTTTTTTCTCAGATATTGTGTTTTATTAAAAAAACTGGTGTTTAACATTAATCAATGACACTACATAATTACATTAAAAGAAGATCGCATGATAACGTAACATTTGCAGAATTTGATCGCAATCTCAATTACCTAAATACATTCCCAAACCTAAATGCATTGGACCGGTCCGACTCAGTAAAATAAAAAAATCCAAATTTTTTTCTCAGATATTGTGTTTTATTAAAAAAACTGGTGTTTAACATTAATCAATGACACTACATAATTACATTAAAAGAAGATTGCATGATAACGTAACATTTGCAGAATTTGATCACAATCTCAATTTTGTTCCGATGATATTTTACCTGATGTTGTTGTACGCTCAGGAAGCCATGGAAACTGTAGTTCTTGTCGCATGAATTTCATACATTATGGAATTACAAATAGTTTAATGAAACAATAAACAATATTTTATATAAAGTATTGTTTATTTCATAATATAATAACGTAGTTAAATCTACAATATTAAAATTAAAAACCATCAATATTAATATATATATTTTTAATTATTTTTTAATCTTAATTTCAAAAGTATTTTTAACCAAACACATTAAATAACTTTTTGTTTAACCTCAATTTTAACCATAGTTTTAATCAAATATATATTTTAACCTAATCTCAACTAAAAATATTTTTTTATAAAACAATCACAAAACTATCAAAATACCAAACACACTGAGATGGAATTTAACTTTGTCCAGGGCAAAGCTTTCCTTCTTTATTGCAAGAAATTTATATACCTTCTTGGATGCGTGTATTCATCATTTATAATTTGATAACGGAACACAGGTCACATCCTTTCTTTTAAGGGCAAAAAATGATAGGCGTCCCTCATGTAGGACCCGGAGCAAATTTCTAATCGCGTGTTCTGGGATTTAAGAGAAGACACTGCACTTGTCTGCCAAAAGTAGATGCATCACATAATTTATCAAAGCAGCACCAAAAGTGTAGGTGTATTATTTCACCAATAAAGAAGTCTACACTAATCAACATCCATACAGCTTTTAGTATCCAGTGACAGCATAATCTCAGGTGACACTATACGCAGTTCTTATAGATACTCTAGGTTCGTTCTTTCTCTGATTCCGATCCAATTTGAAAGCATCATATATGGCTTCAACTTGGCCAGCCATAATATTACTATTGTGGTGGCTAGATTGCAGAGAAGGGCACCTTAATATCTCGTGTAGCGACGGACCAGATTTCATTTCTGTGGCAGCTTGTGTGTTTTGGGTACTTGATCTAATTTGCGAGCCACTGAACTTGGCCGAAACAGTTTTCCTTGGTCTATTCTCACTCTGGATCTGCAAATCAGATAAAACCTATTGAAGTTTGCAAAGATAAACAAACAACGTCATGTTTTCATGTCTGCGCACTACAGCATCAATTAAATGAAGACCACGATAAAGAAATTGAGTTTATCACCAAGTTGGATTATAGCAGCTTTGAATGATAAAACTAGTTCTACTCTCGTTTCAGATAAACAGAAGAACCACCTTTCTGTTCTCACATTACATAAGGATCAAATGGTAAAATCTGAATTGCCCAAGAAATTAAAATCAAACAAATAACTTCAAAAAAAATGAAGCAAATTATGATAAACTTTCTGCTTATTTAAAGCTTTGCAAACTTCTAAAGCTTACCAAATTTGAAGAATCCTCTGGCATTGAGATTGCACTCCTGCTACTGCTGTCATCTCTTTCGAAGACAAAAGAACGAACCATGCTTGATCCATGCTTCCGGGACGATGGAAGAGAACTTTTTGACCCCCGCCCTAGAAAAGATGACTGCAATATTTTCCAAAGGAAATTTATTGTTGGTGGAATTCGCAAGAAAAAAAAAATGACTCAATTAACATTGATTTGGTCAAATTTGCGATATTCATTAAGGAGCAGGGTGCTAGGGTTCTTCTGTAAATAAGATGCGCCATGACAGCATAGACAACAAGACATCAATCGTGACAAAAAAGCAAACCATTTACCTTTGATGACATATTCCTATTTCCTGTTATGGATCGCATATGAGAATAGGCTGCAAAATAAGTATAGTGAATACAAGATCAGAACCATACTAGTAAAACTGAAACTCAGTTGCATGAAAGCAACGAGTCAACAATTTAGATGACGTGACAGATCATAGCAACAACCAGGTCTCAATCCCAAATTAATTGGGGTCAGCTATATGGATCCTTCTATGCCATTCCACACGATCATATACCAAATCTGCCTCGATACCAAGAGATTATATGATATATAAATGATCATGCATAAAAATATATAAGATCATACATGTTATCTTAGCTTTCTTTCTTGTGTCATGCACACCATTCAGCTTCTTTATAAGACCAAAGATTTCTTTGGATCCTTCAGCCTCTGCTGGTGACAAGAATGTAGCCTGATCTTCCTGTTTCAAATCATGACCAGTTACCATCTTGCAATTGAAACCATAATATTCAGAAGAAAATCATAAAATCATATAAAACCTATGGGCCGAAGATCTGTATCAGCATAGGACTTGCTAATTGGAAGAATAGATATAACCACAACTCTTGAGAGAACATGATTATAGATCTGCTAAAAACTCACTGCTTTATAAGAAAGTTGCTCCTTAACAAGCCTCGTTTCTGTTTCCTCGTCATCAGATGATATATATACATCATCCTTATCTGTGAACATTTGAGAAATCATTTCCTTTGCTTTCTTTAAGTTCATCCGGACAACATTTCTTGTAACTTCTGCAGCCTCATCTAGAAACTTTTCTTCATCTACTTCAGCTTCTTCATCTACTTCAGCTTCTTCATCTTCTTTGCCTTCATATTCTTTCTCTTCAAGCAAAGTCGTTTCCCTTTGTTTAGAACCACATTTCAGTTTCCGCAACAGATTTTCTGTTCCATCAGCATCCTGTTTCTCAAGCCACTTTTGATGAAGCTGATTGCGAATTTCATTATCAAATGGCTTTTCTTTGTAACCAGTTTCTATCATATCATTAAGTTCCTCAGAGTCCAAGTCATCCTCATCTTCCTCAGAATCTCCAAATCGCATTAGATCATGATCACTGTCATCTTCTACTTCAGCTTCTTCATCAATATAAGCTTTCATAGGATCACCTTTAGGAGATAAAGATAGATCAGCCAACCCGTGTGGGATTGGATCGATGTTCTCCTTATCATTGTCCTCTTCATCAGAACTAGTTAACAGAAAACACAACAATTTCACTTTTAGAAGAGTGAGCTATTAAATAATCAGATGTTCACGAGGTAAGCTACATAATTCTAGATTTCAGTCACTTTCCAGTCAAAAATAGAAAGGAATGCACCTGCAACACGACAAATGAATATAGAATGAACAGATTGTTTGAAGTGCTAGACACAAGGAGTGATTTCTGGGGACATGCATTGGTAGATAAAAACATTTGTACGCTCACTTTTAGCAATCAAACTCTAGAAGTGTGCTTATGATCAGGTTTGATGATAAGATGCTTGCAACGGCAAAGGAAGCAAGATTTTAGGACTTACAACTCATCAGGAGGAGCAGAATCGAGCTTCAAGTTCATTGCAAGTAAGGACGGTGCTTGAACTCCATCCATAGGACTGCTGGGTGGATCATCTGAAATCTCATCTTTGGAGGTGCTTTTTTGGGAATCAAAACTCAGATCCTAAAACATGCATATTAAAAACCATTACATACAGGAATTCCATTTAAAGAGTGGCAATCACAAAACTAAAATGTGATGGAAACCTGAGTATCATCAACAGGAGCTCGAAATGTTTGTTTTGACTCTCCATTTAAATCCTGCAATTCAACAGATTTAATAGACTTGTATGTACAAACAAGTTAAAAAAGCTAAAACTTGAGAAGACATGCTCCTTCCAACCAGCGACAATTACATTCATCCAGTAAATGTGACGTCTTTAACTCACCATCAGAGAAGCCATAGTTTTAGGACTGTGATTTGCTGTCCTCTTAGAACCTTCAACACTCAAGGAATCTAAACTGTTCTCCTCGTCAAAAGGATCCGCATTCGTTTCACTGTCTGCTCTTGCAACCTTTTGAACTTCTATATCCTCAATAAGATCATTTTCAAATCCACACTCCAGTACAACTTCTCTTGAAAAAGCATCATCCGAGTAATTAAAAGAACTTGTCTTTACAGAAACCAATCTGTCACCCATGAGAGTAGCAAAATAAATAGAATAATTGATTAAATAAGACATTGATTAAGAAAAACCCACACAAAGTCAAAGCCAAGAGAACATAACTCACTTCTTTGAAACCTCACGCTTCCTTAGCCTAATCTTCTCTAAAACAGAAGATACGGGCTTTTGAACAATTGGGACTGGTTTAAATGATGCTTCTCTAGTTTCTAAACACGTTGAATACACAGATAAAGAGTTTATAAAGCATCCAGATAGTAACTAATATTCAGGAAACAACAAGACTTGCATAATTTAATACAATCCAATTTCTACCTCTCAACAATTTCTGAGATTCGATAATGAGCTCCTTATGCCTCTCTCTGCTTTCCTGTTTAATTGAAATCAACTTTATAAATAATCCATCGAAGAAAACTAAGGAAAAATTCATTACTGGTACAGCCACACAAAAAATACACATACCTTCGCTTCCCTTCTTTTGTTGGTGTGAACCGAAAACTGCTCATCTCCATAGCCATCATCTCCACTTTTTGATCTCTTCTTCTTCTTCTTCTCTTTCTGCTCCTCGAAACCATCAAAATCAGGTAGTTTCTTATCCAAATCCTCCTCGGTCCTAAAATCCCCAATCTCCTCTTCCATTCCTTGTACATTGAATTCCTCATCCACGGAATCAAATTCCAGAGCTCTCTTAACATCAGCTACACTATCCTCGTTTCCTGAGCCACTAAAATCAGTATCCAAATCGTTTCCCTCCTCGAGATTTTCCAGATCACCAGGTTCAGATCTCAAAATCGGTTCGCTGAAATCTTCCCCGGTCTGCTCTTCTGCGTCTAGGGTTTCAAGATCGGGGGAGTCTGTTGGTTGTATGGAAGGTGAAGGTGAAGGTGACGGTGGAGTGTCGTTCGGAGGATTGAGGAGGGGATCTTGAGAGATTTTGACAGTATTGGTGGCTTTTTTGAGACGTTTGAATTTTCTTTGAGGGAGAGGAGAGGATGGCTGTTCGGTATCTGAGGATGGGAGGAGTTCTTCTTCGCTGTCCATTCTCTGTTCACAGATTTGCCAACGGAGGAGAGCTAGGGTTTTAGTTTTGCCAGTTGAAATGGAGGGTGGGTTCTTTTTGTTAAGGAGATCAGGATCTCATTTAGGCGGCAAATGTTTCAAAACAATTAGGATTTTCTGATCTTGAACCGCCAAAATTAGCGAGCGGGGATCGTGTAAAGTGTCGCCTTCGCTATTTAATATTTATATCGACTATTTATTATTGTTTTACTATAAATAACTTTTTTAAAAAAAAACCAAAAGTTACTATAAATATCCTATATTTTTTTATTATGAAAGATTCAAAAACAAAAGTTACGTTTTCCAATGAAGAGTTCTTTCATTGTTACTCTCTCCAGCGTTTCATGAATGTGTTTGAAAATGTAATTATAATTGTTTTTTTAAAGTATTTTTAATTTATAAATATATTAAAATAATATTTTTTTATTTTTAAAATTTTATTTTTAACAGCATATTAAAATAATTTAAAAATATTTAAAAATATTAATTTAAAGTAAAAAATAAAAATAAAAAAATTAATTTTTATTAATATTTTTGAAATATAAAAAGAAATAAGAACTTATTTACTAGATAATTTTCATTAACATGGAGATTGATAGGAGTGAATGAGGAATTTGATTTAAAAAAAAATTTATTAAAAGAAAAAATAGTTTATTTTCAATTAAAAGAACATTAAATTAACTCTTAGAATTGTCTGTATAAAAAAGCACTCTATAACTACGGGCTTTTTAAAACTCTTCAGTCTTGTTTTTTTCTCTTGACAGATAGTTTTGTTTCTTTCTAAGAGAGTTACTTTGTTGTTTTTTACGAATCACCCGCGTTAGCGAGAGTGAGAAGACATCATCCCTATCAAATTGCAGGCGCTGAAAAATAGACAATAAATTATTTCAGGCCCTTTTCTGAAGGCAATCTTTATTAATTAATACGTGGAAGAGATAACATTGATGACAGCAGTAATCAGGAAAATTTACTTATAAGTCATTTCTACAAAATTAAAAGATCAACGAGGTCCATTAATTTTCTAAACAAAAGAATGTTATATTCTTATACACCTCAAACTTATTAGATTGAGATTGGTTTATTTAGTTCTTTCCTTTTCTTATAAATTCATTATAACAAAAGCTAAATGTTGTGGGGAAATTACTATAAATCAATGAAGTTTTTACTATGAATTGTAATAATAGTTTCACTTTCAACTTCTCATATTTCCATGAGACGTTTCTTTGACTTTTTTTTTCTTCCTTAACGCATGAGTGACGTCCGCGCCCTTAAAGAGGCATGTGTGACACTTTCTAGTAGTCAAATCTGATCATTTGTCATCTTACTAAATGTGCAATCGCGCCCTCTTTCACATGGTGTGGCACGTGTAGATGAATAACAACTGGATTGCCGCCGATAGCAGATTATTTGTGATTTTTATCATTTTTGTTTGTTATTTGTTAAATCATACATGATTACTAGACTCATGCGTCAGGGTCTACCAGACTCTTGCCTGGGTCAAAAAATTTCAAATTTTTCAAAAGCATGATTAGACTATAAAAATAAACGCTGCCTTATTCAAGCGCGACTTTTCATTCGTATGCAATACAACTTAACTACAAACCTATTTTTTTTGTTTGTGTAATTTATTTTATAAAATTATTATATTTCAAGAGGAAAGAATGAAAAAGAAATGTTGAGTACTCATGATTTATTTAAGATCTTCAAAAATAAACTTTATTTTTTTTATGCATTGTGAATGAAAATATTAATTTTATATTTTCATCTAGGTGTTGGATAGCTTTTAAAGGGTTCATACTTTTTTAAAGTAGAAATGTTACATGATCTGGTTGTTAAAGTTTGTTATAAAGAGAGTTTATTCTACATTATAACTATTAGTATATCTAAAAAATTAAAATACATGATTATAAGAGAGAACTTTTGAATTAATACATTATGTTGTAGGAAAAGAAAATAATATATAAATAAAAGACTTATTGTTCTTTTGACTATATTAATTTGTGTAATTTTATACATAATTTCTTTATTAAAATTAGATATTAATAAAAAATAATTGAGTGCGTGTGGTTAATTTTTTAAAATATAAAAAAAAATATAAAAAAATAAAAATATATTCATTAGAAAAATAAAGATGAAAATAAAAATAAATATATTTTTAAAACAATTATAAATAAAATTCAAAATAAATATATTTTTCCAGGCTCTCTTTGCGGGAGTAGGATACTACAACGGTAAGACAATCAAGCCCAGGTCACATTTGGCATCCCTCGCCTTTGAAAATCTTTGTTCACTTTAAATTAATATTTTTTAGAATCATTTTGTTATAATAATTTTATAAAATAAAATACAAAATTTAAAAAATTATTTTAATATATTTTCTAATAAAAAATAATTTTAAAAACAACCTCCACAACATCCCCTTGAATGAGGATTTGACAAGGTTTGAGATTCTTCCACGATTTCCACAAGCACCATGACAATTATAAACAAGTATCAATTGACTTAAGAACACAATCCCCAGGTCACTCTTTCTCAACCTTGTAGTTTTCAACTGGGTGTTTTCAGTCAAGGCGTTTTCAACCCGCCTATTGTCGACTCGGTAGTTCTCAAATCAGGCATTCTCAGAACGAGCAATCTCAATCTCATAGTTCTCCACCCATGCACTCTCGACCTGTACTTTCTCAACCAGGTAGTTTTTGACCCGAGTGTTCTCAACCCAAGCATTCTCAACGTTCTCAACCCAAGCATTCTCAACCCAATCAAGAACTACCAGGTTGCGCCTTGGATGAGGATGACCGGGCCAAGAACTACCAGCTCTAGAATAGATTAAGAACTACCCGGTTGAGCCATGTCTTGATAAACAACTCCTAAACTTGCAAGCATAAACCGCTCAGCATTTCTGCAGCTTCCTCAGATGAGACCCAATCTTACATACCATACCCATGCAAAAATATGTCACTAACCTCACCATAACCATAACCTTCCATCCTCGCAAAAGGAAAACAAACATAAGATACAAGATATTGCATCAAAAGGGACCGAATGCATATCTCAAAAGAGAGATTTAACAGTTTGAAAAATGGTGCTACAGAGCTGCCCCTAGCCAGGCGATCAGCTCAGTTATAACTATTGGCAATATTCAAGGGAAAAAAATGCTCAAAGCAACTGGGGGCGCAGCCAGAGGTGGAGCTGTTTGTTTAAATAACCGGTAAATGTTACAACCAAGAAACAATACTGATGAAACATGGGGGCACAGCCAGAGGTGGAGCTGTTTGTTTAAATAACCGGTAAATGTTACAACCAAGAAAGAATACTGATGAAACAAATCACATCTCAAAGTTCCACATACTCTCAGCACTTAATTTTGGCATTTTTGACTCCTCAGCCAAATTGACGGATGCAGAAAACTGGGATAAAGAAGGGCCAAGATTAGAATATCATTTTTGAGTTAAAATCACATAAAATAGAGAAGATTTTGGAATCCTAGAAATGCTTAAAGAGGCTTATCCAAACAGGTCAAAGCACACGACAACCACCACATAAAATTAAGCAGCTCACAAGCATCAACCTAGCATCCAAATAGCTGAAAGTTAAGCAACCACCCATTTTTTGATATCACCAGCAATCCCAGACATGAATTGCTTCAAGCCATAAAAAGTACAGGTATTTTATTGAAAACTATAGAGTCATTGATTCAGAATTCTCTTTAAAAGAACATCAACATGCCAGTGCCTTTTCGTGATTGAAAAATGGAAGCAAAATATAAACATTATGCTTTCCACGAACAGAACATTGTCAGTTATAATTCAATTGAAAACCTAGAAAAAACAAACATGCTTGTGTTGCAGAATCAATAAGATGCATCTAGGAATTATAAAATGGAGATACAACATGCAAACCAAGAGTACTCTAGAAACACAATTCCTATCAATGAACCGATACCTCTAAGATCCAAAACTATAACCATGTCCAGTTTAATGGAGGATCAAATTCTTAAAGCATGCAATAGATTGCTAAATTTATGCTCAATTCCAAGATGAGGCTCATACAAGTTACTATCAATTAGAATGAGAACCTACAGTAATTTCAACTGGTGCTTTTTTCAACTTCTACTTCTTGATTTTACTTATTAATTTAGAAACCAAATTCCAGCAACTAGCCAATAAGCATATTAATTCAAAAGATTACCTTGAAGTTCCCATTCAGCTTTGAATTCGTTGACCACTCCAAGCCCAGATTCTTGCTTGACGTTTGATACGTAGCCTTGAGCACATCATCACTATAGACCTTCTGAGATACCGCAAAATCCCATGAATTCTTTGCCAAGTCATAACACGGCTCAAATGTCATCAACCCACGATGCACATAAGTATACTTCAACTTGCAATTCTCCGTCCCGACCATATAATTAGCAGATATTTTGTTCGCTGAATCAATCACAAGAGTCCCGTCCAAAATAGTACGTTTATCCCCTCTACTATGAATGTATGTCAGATTCAAGGGCTTGTCCACAACCTTAATAGCATTCATAAACTGAAACCTAAAATCCTGCACCACAAAACCAGTTGAAAATCAAGTCAATGTCAGTTACAAAATCTTACTAAAAAAAATTCTAGCTTTCCTTAATTTCACAGCTACAAGGGATGAAAACATGTTACTAATCAGTAACTGAAACCCTAGATTTTTAAAAATGAATCCCTTATTTTAGAGATTCAAAAACCCTAATCCCTAAGAAGTTAATTTTGTTAGGAAGCCAAACTCGCAGTCAATTGATTTGAAATCAAAGTCAGCAAAGCAAGTTCAAACTACCTGCCCAGTCGAAAACCCTAGTTACCTACAAAATTGTCAGCCACCAAACAGACCTTATGCGATTAAGAAAGCAGAGCAATGGAGTTCGAGGAGGAGTTACCTTTTTGGGAACGTTGTAGTCTACTATGAAGAAGCCAGGTTTCTCGACAGCTAGAGACAAGCCGTTTAAGCTAGGGCCGTTGACGAAGGTGGCGTCGGTTACAGAAGCCCGAAGCTTAACATCGCCGGTGTTGAAGGCGACAGTAGCAGCGCCGGTGCTTTTGTCATTTTCGTACCTGCCCTTCAAAGACGCTCTCATTTCGTGAAAAACGAGAAAAACAAGGCAAGAGGATTATCAGTGCCAGCAATATTAATCGGTGGTTGGTAAGTGTGCAAAGTTATATTTATACGCGGGATTGTTTTAGAGAGTGTTACGACACAGGTTTATTAAGAGTTTGTACAGGCTTTTATATATATACACAGTAGGTGACATGCCCACGATATCGCGGCTTGTGATATGTTTATGTATTATTATGGATTTTTAAAAAATATTATATAAAAAAAAGTATTCTTATTTATAATATTTTAAAGAAAAAAATTACAAACTATATTTTTAACTAACTTAATATTAAAAAAATAAAATAGATAAAAATAATTATAAAAAAAACAAAAAAATATAAAAAAGAAGATGACAATTTTGGAAGGAAAAAAAGAAAAAAAACAAATAATAAAAAAATAGAAAAAAAAACATGTGGGGAAAGTTAAAACTAAATTTTCAACTAACTCAATATTAAAATCATTTAAGAAAACACTGTAGCAATCAATAGTGTTTTATAAGGAAATATATAATTATAATTCTCAACCAGCTCAATATTAAAAAAAATCAACAAAGATAATTTTGACAAATATAAAAAAAATAACATGAAAAAAAACATGCAGGGAAACACTATAACAATCTATAGTGTTTGATGAGAAAATCTATAGTTGTAATTTTTAACCAGCTCAATATTAAAAGCAATAAAAACAACAAAGACAATTTAAAAAAAAAACATAAAAAAAATCACAAGGGAAAACACTTTAGCAATCAACGATATTTTAAGGAAAAAAAGCTAAATTGTCAACCGGCTCAGTATGAAAAAAATAAATTTGACAAAAACATATTAGGAAAAAAAAAACATCGATTAAAAAAACATGTGGGGAAACACTGTAGCAAGGCAAAAATCATATGGGAAAACACTGTAGCAATCTATAGTGTTTTAAATAACTACAAAGCTAAATTATCAATCAACTTAATATGAAAAAAATACAATCGACAAAGATAATTCTGAAAAAAAATTATTTAATAAAAAAATCATGTAGGGAAACACTGTACCAATCTAGTGTTTTAAAGAAAAAAATTAAAAACTAAATTCTCAATCAGCTCAATAGTAAAAAAATAAAATCAACAAAAATAATTATGAAAAAAAAGAAAATATAAAGAAGAAAGACAATTTTGGAAAAAATTAAAAAAAAAACATGGGGAAAACTAAAGCTAAAGCTAAATTTTCAACTAACTCAATATTGAAAAAATAAATTCGACAAAGATAATTTAAAAAAAAAACATGTGAGGGAAACACTGCAGCCAAACAAAAAACATGTAAGGGAAACACTGTAACAATTTATATATTTTATTTTTTGAAAAAATTTATAAAGCTAAGTTCTCAATCAGCTTAATTTATAAAAAATACCGACAAAAACTATTTTTTTTAAAAAAAAAAGAAGTCAATTTTGGGTTAAAAAAAATGAAAAAAAAACATGTAAAAAAAAGGAAACAAAAGCGGAAAAAAAAAACACGTGGGGAAAGCTATATTGTTTTAAAGAAAAAAACTAAAAAACTAAATTTTCAACCAGCTCAATAGTAAAAAAAATAAAATCAACAAAAATAATTCTGAAAAAAAAACAAAAAAAAAATGTAAAAAATGACAATTTTGGAAAAAAAAGAAAAACAAAAAAAAACATGTGGGACAGCTAAAGCTAGATTATCAGCCAGCTCAATATTAAAAAAATAAATTCGATAAAGATAATTTTTTTAAAAAAATATGTGGGGAAACATTGCAGCAAAACAAAAACTATATAGGGAAAACACTGTAGCAATTCATATTGTTTTTTTTTAAAAAACTACAAAACTAAATTCTCAACAAACTTAGTATAAAAAAATAAAATCTACAAAGACCATTTTGAAAAAAAAAAAAGAATAAATAAATCATAAAAAGAAAAAAACACAATATATGAGAATATTATAGCAATCCATAATGTTTTAAAGAAAAAAACTACATAGTTAAATTTTCAACCAGCTCAATATTTAAAAATATTAGCAAAGATAATTTTGAAAAAAAAAATTAAAAAAAGAAAAGAAAAGAAGAAGAAGAAGAAGAAGAAGAAGAAGAAGAAGTCAATTTTGGGTAAAAAGAAAAAGGAAAAAAAAACATGTAAAAAATAATAAAAAAAAATAAATAAAGGCGAAAAAAAACTGCTATAGTGAAAAATCTACGCGTTTTAGAGTATTTGTTAATATATATATATATATATATATATATATATATATATATATATATATATATATATATATCAACGTATCAAAAAAATAAAATATTAAAAAAAATTAATTTGAAATAAAAAATTTTAAATTTTTTCAAAAATATTTTTAAAATACAAAAACAAACATATTCTTAATCCCTCTACTAATTAATTATTTTTAAAATATATATATATATATATATTTAATCTCTATTATATTTTTAAATTCATTTATAACTTAATCCTTTCTATCAATTTCTTATTTTTCCTATTTCTTTAAATAAAAAAATAAAAATGGATAAGATGAAAAGAAATACAAGCATTTTATAAAACAAAATATTATTCAATGCTTCATCTTAAAACCAAGCTAGTTTTTAGCAGCTTTATGATAATGAAATCAACCATCAAAAAGTATTAATAGCCAGATAGGTATGGCTGAAATAATTATTTTTTATTTAAAAAATATTAAAATAATTTTTTTTATTTTTTAAAATATATTTTTAATATCAGTACATTAAAAAAATTTAAAAATATTAAAGAAATAATTTGAAGTAAAGAAAAAATAAAAAAATTTAATTTTTTTTTAAAATTTTAAAACATAAAAATGAATGGACTCAAATACCACAAAAATCAATGCATTAACTATTATATAATACAATTGTTATTCATTAAAAACTCGTGCACATTGTCATTCAATATTTTTGCACAATATTAGCTATATTACTTTGATGTTAGGCTAGTACGAGTAGCATCACTTAGCCAACACACAAACATGTAATAGGAAAAAGGTCACCATAGAGTAAAAAAAAAAAGAAGAAAGATGATAGAATAGAGGTCTAAATTGTAAAAGGTCACCGAGGCATGATAACGTGGTTGCGGGCTTTTGCGACCCGAGAGTACTCGCTCTTTCTAAAGCCCGCAGTCCATCCGGGTGCATTCAACAAAATCAAAGTACAGGGATTTCATGGGCTCTTGAATTAGAGGTTTTACTATTAATACGAGGATTTGTACTGAGTTATGAGCGGTGATTACAAGGTTAGAGTTGGCTTGGTTTTTGGGCTTTCATAAATTTATTTTGGAATTTGATTCTTTAGTTGTGATGAGTTTGCTCTTGAAACAGTTCATGAAAGGTGATGCTAACTTTACCTTGGTTAACAGAGTTTGCAAAGCTCTAAGCAGAGATTTAGTTCAAGTACATTACAGGAAGGCAAATGTTGCTACTTATTGACTTGTTAACTTTGGGCTTTCCATGCATCCATTTTTCAGAGGGAGGATTCGACTATCAATGACCCTTTAGAAAGCTTGTATTAGCTTTTATACTATGACTTGATTGTAACAATGTTCCCTTATTTAATTTAATTTTAGACTTTAGTCCTATTTATAACAAATAAAATAAAATAAAATAAAATCAAAATATTGGGATGGTTCTTTGACACATAACACACTGAAGAGGCCTTCTAAAACCAAATGAACTTGTGTTCTCTTGTCTTTTTCCAAGTTCATTTTGTTTTATCTTAATCACATAACATCAGCTTGACTACGAGGTGGATTTGGAGTTCTTATTAACTTTCCTCTAACTCCATCTAGTCTTGCATTGCAATTTTTGTTCTTGCATCTTGATGAAGTTCTCTGCCACAATGCCCATATTTCTGAGTTCTGAACTCACTGTAACTCTTTATACTTGTGTGACACTTTTCCATTCACTCAGTGGTTTGCTTCCATGTTTATACCAATAAATTATACAGTCACACTACACTCTCTCTACTCTTTTAATAAGATTTTTTGCTTTGTTCGTTTTTCATAAGAGTGGAAGGTGTTCTGGCTAAACTAAGAATGATGATTTTGAGTTCTGACAAACACTTCAACGCTAACAGTTTAGCCCCCTTTTGAAGGCTGCTCAAGGACTCAACCTTTGTATTCAACCTATTTTAGATAAGGTATTCTCTAGCCCTCTTCTTCTTTCAAACCTGAAAACAGAAAGGATTAGCAACCTATACTTTTCTATTGATCACGACTCTCGGGTCTTCTTCTTCTTCCTTGCTAGTAGCCGGGCCATCTCTTCAGGCATGATTATGAGCTCTCTCTCTTCTGTTCCGCTCAGCAAAAGTCTAGTAGTATCATTAGCATGTGCTTAGTAGCAGTTTGCAACTCCGCTTTCGTCGTTCCCGCCCGCCTGTCCTATTTGATTCAGTCAGTCGTCTGAAAGTGCTTGCGGGGCTTCTCATAGAGAGCCACCGGGGAATTCGATGTCAGAAATCGTTCCTCTTCAGAGAGAGGGGGGGCTCGTGGCGAAATGATTGAAAGGTCAGGTTTTTATTCAATCTAAGAGTCAATTATCACGATGCTCTACCGCTTATAATACTAAGAACCAATCCTTCCTCAAAAGAATAGAATCTATCCTTCTGTGACTTTCCTCTATCTGGCTATTACAAAATTGTCAAGTGAACTTGAAGTTGTGGAGTTTCGTAGAGTGATGTTCAAGATCGCCTCTGTGTGGTTCACCCTAAGTAGCTAACTGAATCGGAACTGACTGAAAAGAGGATCTAACTGTTTAGAGCCAAAACACTATATGCCGAGAATAGGCTGCGATGAATAGGTTCTTGTCTCTTTGAATCGTATCATTCTGATGTCGAATACGACAGGATTTAGAAGCTCATCTAACTCTCAATTGAATAAGAGAAGAGCGTAGAAAAGAAAGGTTTTTATTTTGCTAAGACAAAGAAAAAAAAGCTTTCTCTGAGAAAGGTTCACTTGAGGGTCCGAAGGAGGCTTTTCTCTTTTTATATCGAGATTCAGTTGGTCTTCAGTGTACTCGGTATAAGATAGAGAAGAATGCATTGAATGGATGCCCGGGTATTGAAAAGGAAGGACGCTTTCAAAGGTGAAAGGCCATGGGGAGATACTGTCTGTGATCCATGGATCTCCAATCGGGAAACCGTCTCCAAGCTCCGTGGCGAGTCTGTGCTCTTTGGACTTTTCAAACTTAGCAAACTGAAACATCTGACTAGCTAAAGGAAGGGAAATCAATCGAGACCCCGTTAGTAGCGGCGAGCGAAAGCGAATTGGGGTTTTGAAGAAAAAGAAAGACATCGCAAAAAAGTGTGAACTTCTTTTTCGCCAGGTTTCATTCGTGGATTGGATGATGGAAAAACCAAGCAAGCTGCTTTACCGAGTTTACGAGGTAAAGGGCATAGTGAACTGTAATTGTGAAAAGGTTGGAAGATCTGGCCAAAGAAGGTGATAGCCCTGTAGATACGCTCTCATGGTTCGATCCTTCCCAGTAAAACGCAGCGTGTTCGAATTCTGATCGCTTTTACGCGAGAAAGGGGGACCACCCTCTAAGCATGATGTATTCCTTAATGACCGATAGTGTACAAGTACCGTGAGGGAAAGGTGAAAAGAACCCTAAATAGGGAGTGCAATAGAGAACCTGAGATCCGATGCGAACAATCAATTGAAGGGGAGCCTTTACGCCTTTACTTTAAAGTAAAGCGCACTTACTCTAACGGTGTGCCTTTTGCATGATGGGTCAGCGAGGAAATGGGAACAGCGGCTTAAGCCATTAGGTGTAGGCACTTTCTAGAGATGGAAGATTCTAGTTTTTCCCATTTGACCCGAAACCGATCAATCTAGCCATGAGCAGGTTGAAGAGAGCTCTAACAGGCCTTGGAGGACCGAACCCATGTATGTGGCAAAATACAGGGATGACTTGTGGCTAGGGGTGAAAAGCCAACCAAGATCGGATATAGCTGGTTTTCCGCGAAATCTATTTCAGTAGAGCTTATGATGTCGATGGCCCGAGGTAGAGCACTCAATGGGCTAGGGCATTTCGCCTTACCAACCCCAGGGAAACTCCGAATACAGGCCTAGATCGTTTGTACAGACAGACTTTTGGGGTGCTAAGATCCAAAGTTGAGGGGGAAATAGCCCATATCGTACGCTAAGGTCCCTAAGCAATCACTTAGTGGAAAAGGAAGTGATCGAGCGATGACAACCAGGAGGTGGGCTTGGAAGTAGCCATCCTTTGAAGAAAGCGTAATAGCTCACTGGTCTAGCTCTATGGCACCGAAAATGTATCAGGGCTCAAGTGATTCACCGAAGCGACGAGACCTTGAAAGCTAAGCTGTTTTTTCAAGTGTCAATAGCGGGATGTTCTGTCAATCAGGGAAGGTTTTTGGTGACAAGACCTGGAGATATTAGAAGTGAGAATGCTGACATAAGTAACGATAAATCCTGTGAAAAACATGATCGCCTGCCAGTGGAAGGCTTTCTGCGTTCAGTCAATCTACGCAGAGTGAATCGGTCCCTAAGGAACCCCTGAAAGGGCTGCCGTTCGATGGGTACACGAAAGTGACGAAGTTGCTTTGACTACAGAACCATGTCTGTCTGTTGGAGCGAACTGGATGATCGGGCTGAGCCCCCTCTTCCCCATGCTCTCCATTCCCTAATATGAACCTCACGTCATCAATTTCTGACTCGGCCTGGCCTGATTGCCCTACGCGACTGGCGCTTCAAAAGGCGAAACTCTCGTTGTAGTTTGGCGACCTGACGGGGCTCCCACTTTTTGTTATCTAAAGGTGAAGACTCAGAAGTGGGCACTTTCGAAGCACTTTCTAGTGTGCGCTTTAGTTTTTGAATGTGTTGTTCAGCGTCACGAGTCTACAAGCCTTTCGTGTTTCAGTGCTCGCCTTTATAATCTTCAGTAGAGGCCGTCTAGTCTTTTGATTAGAATAGGGGTCGCGAGAGCACAGAGCGCCCTGCCATAGTCGCGAGTCTGTTTATAGTCGTGACTGGTGTCATAGTCAACAAGGTCACAACTTCCAGGAAAAAACTTTGAATTGGGAGGGCGATCCTCCCGGGTGAACTGACCGTACCCCAAATAAATGGACTCAAACATGTTACCACACAATTGATTTGATATCATCTGTGTTTTGTGTCCTTGCAGTCCTGACACATCTTTGTTACCTTGTGAAATTGATTAGAGTTTGGTAAAACCGATTTCTTTTCACTATCATTGGAAGCTCAAACTTTTTATGGTAAAATACAAACTGTGCGGAATGTTATTAACAAAGATGTTTTCTTACATGTTTTTAGTTATGGCTGCAGGTATCTACAGTATGCTATAGCGTAAATTCTCTTGATTTGGCAGGTGAATTCAAAATGCAACTAGAGTGGAAGAAATTAAGTGCAAGAAGATGGCTTTCCATCATGGCAAGGGATTGTAACCGATTTTGTAAAATCATGGTTTGTTTCTTGTCATACACTTGTTTCAGTGCATGCGTTTGAAAAACATACACCAGTCATATACTTAATTATGATGTGAGGATATTTGCTGATATTTTATTTGATTGATCTCAGAAATTGACCGACAGAGCTTCTGCAACTTTTCTGGGAATGCTGTCCACAAGGAGAAGAGAAAGATAGTTTTTGCTGATGAGGCTGGCGGAAAGCTTTGTGATGTCAAGACTTTCGAGAATGACAGGGCTTCTTTTACAGGGTCTAGTAGTGACAAACAGGTAAATTTCGATTAAATAAAGGATGAAGCTTTTATCCATTGTACATTAAATCTTTCCATTTTCTTTTCACTTTTCGAGAGTGATTCTTTCAGATATTTGAGTGGCTTTTTGATGCTTTCTAGAACTGCAAAATGGATGTATAGAATAGTTTTGGCATGTTTAAATGTAGGGTAAGGTGTGCCTGAGATCAGGAGTGAAGCTACCATAACACAGATGAATTCAGCTAGAAAGCAGACTGGTGCTCACTCCAAAGCTAGTTTACTGATCACTGAGAGCTAGAGAATAGAATAAACTTAATTTGTTTATACTTTTCTTGCCTCTTTACTTGAGATTTAAGCATGTTGTAACAACAATCTCGTGTTCTTGTCCCAAGCCAATGAACAAATGTTTATTTGTGCTTGGAATTTCCAATGATGTTAGCTATATATATGTCAAGACGAAAGAGAATCCCAGTTTTCGGCCTACATATTCTCTTTTATTCATTAAAAGATGCTTAGCTGGTTCTCATCCCTCCTACCATGGTTAGAATTAATCCTCTCTGTTTTTTTTTGCCATTAATTATTATCGCCTAGCAATTGATCTTGTCAACTTTCTGTACATCGCATCAACATTTTATACATCAAGTAAATAATCAACCACAATAAAATATTTTTTGTGGGTTGTAGATTGCATAACCAATCAACCAAAAAAAATTACTACCAAGATATCTTAATATTAATATACAAAAGATTTTTATTTTCTTAATCATACACAAGAATATTTTTAAAATCCTTTTATGTCTGTTTAAGTGTATTTTTTTGGGTTTTTACCCAGGATATCTCCAGATCTATTTGGCTTGAGACTAATTACCTTTCGGCTGGAAGAGTGTAGGTAAAAGCTCTCTTATCAAGTATATTTTGGGGAGATCAAACTTGTGTTTTTATCTTTTTCAGAGTAAGTAAAGGCTGCTTTTACCCCCTTAAAAGGACATCATATATTATGCATCCTAAATGGAAGAAATTATAATAATAAGAAAGATGGTAGCATGATTTCATACAGGAGAAAGTAGCATAATTCATAGAGAGGAGAAAGAGCATGTAGTTAATTTGCGAAGTGCGTTCATTATTGTAACTTAGCTTCATTTCTCACGCTCGCTATCAAGTGGGAAAAAGAAATCATTTGCAAACAAATATAACATCGAGGTATACCCATTAATTAAAAAAATAAAATGTAATGAAATAGAGGATCATGTTGCCCACCCCTTTCTTCTATCTTAATTTCTGATAGAAGCTCTCTTCTTTACAGGAGAATCACAGAAAACGATCTCCCAAACCTCCGAGAATGCCTGCACGATAACTCCATGATACTGTCTCGAATTCAAGGACAAAAAACACTGCAAAAGTTCCTGTAAATCCTCGGCCTCAAATATTTGCTTTTCTAATATCATCTCCAACATAGACCTCTTAAAGTCCCGGTGTGGGTTCTGTGATTTCTTCACCACCGCCACGCTCTCCTTCACTCTCCCATCAACCTTGCGTGATATCACCCGCTTCAAAACGGATGATCTCACAGGTGAAGGAATCTCTGGAGACGTCACAGTCTTTGATCTTTTCCACTTGTTCAATGAAACTTGGTGTCCAAGCTTTTTAATTTTCTTTAGGTTACTCACTTTCTTGTTCCCTATAGGCTTATTAAACGCTTCATGATATTCTGATTGCCTGGCTATAGTATCCAATGAATGGCTGAATTCACAAGAAGATTCATAGGAGAAACTTCTTGAAGAACAAAGTAGGGTTTCATTTTCTTCACCAGCAACATCAGTACTGCTAAAGCACCCACTAGTATCAACAGACAAGACACCTGTCTTGACCTTGTTTTTCTTGATATTAATTTCTCTGTTTTTGTTTTTTCCAGTTACCATAAAGGGTGACATGTCCCCACTCTCATCAGAAAATGAGAAGGGCACGTTTAGGTGAGGTTTGGCTTGCCACCTGGCTTCTTTCTTGCACGCAAAATCAGGCGATTCAATGCTCCAATCTGACATGCAGCAGCGCGGGCACGATCGCGATTGGCATTTGCAGCCGACGGAAATGGTCTTCCTTGACACTTGGCATTTGTAATAAGGTGTTGGTGGTGGTGGTGGTGCTGGGAGGTTACAAGGGTAATTGATGTCAAGTGCTTTAGGGTTGAAAGGAGAGAGCCTGTGGATAGCTGGAGTTGGAGCTTCAGGACAAGAAGGATCTTTGGATCTACAGAGTTGGAATGACGTGATAACACGAGAGAGCTTATGTTTGAGACGATTAGGCATCTTGTGGAAGTTCATGACCATGAGAACGTCCGTAGTTTTGAGACAACGTGCTAAGGCTTAGCTATAAGAGGTTGGATATATAATGGAAAGAGGCCGGCATTCAAGATGAAAGACAACAGCTTGCACCCACTGGGTTTCAAAAGTATTACTTTAAAGGATCTGCACGCCTGGTTAGAATGACCAAATCCAAGTGATGATGTATGCTTTTTGACTGAAAGCTACATGGAATTCCAGAGTGACCGTAACTCTCACCCTGGAAATGAAATGTAACATTCAAATTTATTAGATTTGGGTTTTTGTGAGAAAACAATCTCTCTCTAATCATGGTTAATTAGTGAGTTGGATCAGTAATTCTTAAGCATAAAAATGAAGGCTGTGAATAATTTTCATGATGATTTCTATGTTTATGCAAAATGAGAGAGCACACTCCCAATATATTACCTAATAGTTTTTTTTTAATAGATAGAACCATGACTAATATAGATCAATTCCATATATTAATAATTTTCAATACAACCTGTAAGCGAGTTTACTAGCCGGTTGTGTTTGATTATTGTTTTACAGTAGAAAAAACAGAGACATGTTTTGTTGAAAAAATAGAGACATGGCTGGAATAAACCACCATCACTTTCAGAGATGCCTCCTATTATCTTCCATGGATCTCGAAGACGAGATAGAAAGTTTTAGGAAAAGTCATTGAGAGATACGTGAAAGAAGCAATCGAGACCATGCTTGTTGCTCAGGGCCAAAAAATTGTTCAGAAAATAGTTTCAAGATGCTTGACATCTTAACTTTTTGGTAGGAATATGTATTTGGATCATGGCTTCCGACTTGGCCTGGCCGTAGCTCTCTCGAGTCTGCTAATCCTGCTCTTGTTTTCTATTGTTGAGATAATATTGCGAAGGACAAGCGTTGTATCCAGCCGTAGTTATCTTGACTCATTCCACTCAGACCCAAACTCGAGAAAAAAAAATAGCAGTCACTGACATTTTTCAATTACTCTTACGTTCTACTTTCCAAGTTCGGGTGTCATTTTCAGTACTGGAGCCCTTGCTGAGATGGCAAAAAAAAAAAAAAACCCTGCAATCGACTCGAGGACCTTGCAATTTGCAGTCACGTACGTAGTTCACCATCTGATGAACACCTGGACAAGAATGCACAAGCTACAATACAAAAATAAAATAAAATAAACGAAGGAAGTTTTCTGCCCCAGTTCATGCACACGCGTTTTGGATCTTTGACCCCATCACTAAGCAAGAAACCAGGAAAAAATCCAGCTCAGTAGCAGCAGGGTAACTGTATTAGCCGGAGTGTGAAGATTGTTCACAAAAAGTAAGCCAATTGAACCCAAATAACAATTCACCTCTTTTTTAAGAATATATGAACTGCAAAATAGGCTCAACAGGCGACCCAAGTTCTATAGATAGATCAAACCAGCTGTCAACCTTCTTCTTCTTCTTGTTTTTTTTTTTTTTTTTTTTTTTGACAATGATGGAAAGCTGTTTACACTAAAAAAAACCTTATTTTTGGTGTAGATCCAATCGTGCATCAAGGATTGAAGCCTGCGGGTTATGAGCCAGATTGAGTTCGATCTCTTGATCTAAATGTTGACATTCTGGATATCAATTGGGAACCCAGTTTTTGGATTACAAACTCTTATTTTCATGAATCCAATCTGGATGTGCTCCAGCTTTATTGGGTCTAAGTGACAAATCTTCATATTAAAAGCTTTAGAGTCTATCATCTTAGGAAAATCATCATCATTATAAATCCTAATTATCTCTTTGAAGTTGGAGAAACAATCAAAGTGTTTGGATTAGATCAAACCAGCTGGACAAGAGTTTTAGCTTTGTTAGCAAAGAATCTAAATTGCATTTGAGGTTTAATGCATGGATGTTTTATATATATATATATATATATATATATATATATATATATATATATAATTTGGTAGTTGTCACAAAAGTGTACTTCGAAAGTTGAAGAATTGATTAAGAAATTGAAAAAAAAAGAAGATGAAATTAATAAGTTCAGTCTATCAAGTCCCCTCATTAAAGTTAAAACAATTAACTATTAATGTATATATTTTATTTAAAAGGTATTTTAGAGGATATAAAATATTTTTTATTTTAAATAAAATTATTGCTATATTAAAAATTTAATATAACTTTAAAGAAACAAGTTGCGGTGTAACCATCGTTTTGTAAATTTTTAATTTTTTTTAAATTGTTTTAATATTTTTGATATGATAATGTTAAAAATAAATTTTAAAAAATAAAAATATATATTATTTTAATATATTTTTAAAATAAAAATACATTTTAAAAAATAATCTCACTCGAATGCATGCTTCATATTATCATGTGTGCAAATGATTGTGTTTGTTTGAAGAAACTGTTTTCAATCAAATTATGATTAGCTTGAAAAAACATAAGAGATAATATTTTTTCAAGCTCAAAGTTAATCACATTCTGAAACATTGTATTATACCTTTTTCGCCTCTTGTAGTGGTGTGATCGCTAGAAATTTGCTGGGTTGCTTTTGCCTCAACATTTTTGTTCGCTGGAAATGCATGCTTCTTTGTGGACTGCAAATCTCTTGTAATGTTAGATAGTATTTAAAGGTTGACAAAGGTGAAGTTCAATTTGATTTTTTCTTGGGGGGAAGAACACCCACCAAAATCCTCCAGATGCTTACTTCGCTGTCATGGAGATTAGAATTTGACAGCGCAATCTCATTGTCTTGATACAGGTACGGAAAAATAGCACTCAAGTGTCCATAAACAATGATTATGATGAAAAACAGAGCTAGATCATCACTCTATCGTCCAGGACCTCCATGTTCGTTTCAGCCATATCAATTCTCTCAAAAGCAGGCGCAGCAGGGTAGGCAAATGCCCCCATCCAATCTGCGCCATCTGCAATTCCACTTCACGGGCCAGTATCGAGTGTCGATATGACAACTTATGATCGCCAATTTAGTTTGAGACATGAGACCGGAGCAAACAGGTCGAGAATCTAGCAAGAAGTGGGGTTTTGGTTGGCTAAATGAGATGGGGGCACGTTGAAACTAGTCCAATAGCAAGGTGCCATGTGCTCCTCAAATTTAGCGAATATTGAAGAAACCCCTGAAATCGTGCACCCACGATTGCTACGCGCAAGGAACACCCCAGACAGGAAAAGGAAAAGGAAAAGGACGCAGTCTTTCATCACCCCTGAAATCGTTGATTGCCCGGCATTTCAATCAAGATTTAGATTTCATTTCCTACTCTCTCTATCCTGTTGGGTTGCTTTCTTGGATTCGATCAAAGTGAAAAGGGTTTTTTCCTGGAATTCTATGAGGAAGTTGTGTCCTAATTATGACAGGGAACATGCACTTGACACCGTCTTGGAGGTGCCTATACCTGAAGAGATGTTCACAAAAATGGGCAACAGTTCAGCTTCTCGTTGGCAAAACATGGGCGCATTGATGAGAGCTCAGGCTGCTGCTGATAAATCAACCCATCTCCAATCTAAATCAGATAGTGAATTTATAGCATTGCTTAAGCTTGTTGGCTCTCCTCTTATCCCTTTTCAGGTGAACCCTGACCAGCCTCTCACTCGTCCTCTTAAAGATTGTAACATTGTATGTATGACTCTTCCATTTTCCTCTTCAAGTTTTTCCTCCTCCCTTTTCTTTTTTGGTTAAATCTGAACATGGAAATGGAAGGTACATAATTAAGGTACGGAATTCATTGCTGGACTTCATGTAATTTGAGAGATTATCTGAAAATCTTGGTGTGCTATAATGGTGAGCATGCTTCGTTGTTTTGAAAACATTCCCTGCAAAGGTTAAGGTACCACTCAGCAATTTCAAAATTGAGAATCATTGGCAGTTTCAGCATGCTATTAACTCACCTATACCCCTGCTATGGCCATAAGGATATTCACTTAATTACTTCACATTTCATTTCTGATATGGAAGAGAAAGGAAACAATGAAAAGGGAAACATTAACCCTCAACATTTCCAAAACTACAACTTTTCATTCTACTTTTTATTGATTAGCTAGGCTGATGAGAACGCAGCTCGATGCCTTCAACTGGACCTGGAAATGTTACTTGTGATTAACAATGCATAGATAGTTTACTAACAGTGACTTGTTTCGTGAACAGGAAGCCTCTACCGCGAAATACATAGTGCAACAATATATAGCAGCAATTGGAGGATCGTTGGCACTGAATTCAGTGAAAAGCATGTATGCAGTAGGGCAGGTGAAGATGACTGCATCAGAAATGCACCAAGGTGATGGCAGTGTGCACCCAGGAGGAAAGTACGAGGTTGGAGGGTTTGTGCTATGGCAAAAAAACCCTGATTTATGGTACCTAGAACTAGTTGTTTCGGGTTACAAGGTCAGTGCAGGCAGTGATGGCAAGGTTGCTTGGAACCAATCCTCGTCTCAGGCTTCTCATGCTAATAGAGGTCCTCCAAGACCCTTGCGGCGGTTCTTCCAGGTATAACCTTCTCTGAATGTGTATCTTCTAGTGACAAAATAATCGCTGTATGTAATCTAAGACTATTGATTCCGTATCTTTTTGGAATGTCAAGATGATTGAAGATGGTTTTCTTTGTGATGCCAATAGGGATTGGATCCAAGGTGCCCTGCCAACTTGTTCTTAGAAGCAGTATGCGTTGCAGAGAAGGCAGTGAACAATGAAGACTGCTTTGTACTCAAGCTCGAGACCGATTCAAACACCCTTAAAGCTCAAAGTTCATCCAATACAGAAATCGTACACCATAAAATATGGGGCTACTTCAGCCAAAGAACAGGACTGCTTGTCAAATTCGAGGACACGAAACTAGTGAAGATGAAACCGATTAAAGGAAATGATAATGTGTTTTGGGAGACAAGTATAGAGTCAGTGATCGGAGATTACAGATACATTGAAGGCATCAATATAGCACATAGTGGAAAGACCATCGCAACACTTTACAGATATGGAGCATCACATAATCATAAGAGGAAAATAGAGGAAACATGGATGATCGAAGAAGTTGATTTTAACATATGTGGGTTGTCGATGGATTGCTTTTTACCTCCTGCTGATCTTAAGAGAGAACAAGAAGGTGGAGAGCTGTGACCATATTACAATTTATTTGAGTTACGGGAACAAAGGAAATTCCCTGTATATATAGGTGAGTTGGAAGCTGAGAAGTTTTCTTATAAAGGGTATGAATGTAGGAAGTGAGAAATATTTTTTTCTTTAAATATACAGAACCATTCATTGAAAAAAGAAGACGACCCAACAAATTTATCTCTGAAATATCTTTTTCATTCCATCAAATTAAAGAAACAGGTTAATTTTCCTGTAAAATACATCAAGAATAAATTGTTGAATCTACTGTTTATACGCGTCAATTCTACATCTAACTTGAATGGAACCAACCCAACAAGTAATTCGTTCAGAATGTGATAAATATGAGATGGTATTTGGTAAATATAATGATTCAAGGATGAGTGGATGCCTTGTCTCAAAGAAAGAGTCAAGTGAAAGACCATTGGAAGCGTTTTGCTTGATTAGGATCTCAAGTTCTCTACTTCCATGCATAACAACAACAACCTCTTACAAATAGGGTGCTTGGTTGCAACTTGCAAGGGCTTTTATGTTGCAAAATTGCTCTAACAATTAGTTCAGCAGACAATCTACATTAAGAGGACTTCTTCTTCTTCATTAGTGGAGGAACTATCTATTTTGGGTAGTGGTACACTTCAATTGCCGACCAAACCCCCCACCCCCCAATAGCCCTCTCCCAGGCCAGACCCCTTGTCGAGCAATTATAACAGAATCCGGCAAGGGCTTTACCTCCAGCATTATATGATGCCCAAACCTCCTGATCTTAAGCGTTGCCACGAACAACATCAGCCCATGGATCTTATCAATGACTACAGCGTCAAAAGTAGAACAAACGATAGAAATATGTGGGCTTCAGTGATTTTTTTTCAACCACCTGAACCATCCTCGCCAGCATCCCCGGCTACAAAAACTGGCGGGAGCAAGGGACCTGAACATAATTAACTATATCACGATTGAACTAAGAGAAAAAGCAACCGATTTCCAGCTTTGTATAACCCACCTTGACATAAATGCATACAAATGAAGCCACCAACTTCAGTCAAAACATTTCCCACCCGCGCCTCTGACGAGGGGTGTTATAAATATATCACTCTAGGGCTGAAAATTAACTTGCCTCCTTCCTAACTGTACAGCATGAATGGACCAAAAACAGGGAACCGACGAAAACAATGCACCAGTCAAGGTTGCCTTCATGGTTTATGATAAATCTTCGTTATTCTCTGACAAAAAAGACAGTAACTCTACCGCAGGAATTTTAGTCCACAAAATTGCTTGAGCAGATCAAATTGATACTGCTGCTGTTGATCTATGTTGAGAAACTTAATCCTAATGTAAAACATTTACTAACAGTGTAGTCAAAGCGTATTTACAACTACCATCCAAAACTCCTAGTCTTCTAGTGTCTGAATCTCGCCCATCATGATCCGGTTACTGACAACATTAAATCCTAAAACAGAAGGGTTGACCTTCTTCCCCTTTTTCCCTTTCTTCTTGCTTCCACCCTTCCCCGACCCATCTTCACGGTCATAATCTTCAACACCTGCATTGTCAAAAGTCACATCTTTGGCACTGATCCCACTGGTCTTCCAATCATTCTTCCTTTGAAAGGCTATTTCAAGAACATCTGCTCCTAACATCTCTTTGCAATTGAGGAATTTGTCGATGAACTCGTGATCAGGATCAAATGATGCAAGATTTTCTATCAGAAGCATCTCCGCCTCTGATCTGGATTGCTTCAAGCAGTATTCCAAGAAACTTGTATCTATCACAAGGGATTCCATTGCATGAGATAAAACTTAAAGACCAACAAAAAGTGTTTAAGTCAACATGTCAGATGCATGAACAGAGTATTGTATTGAACCATGGGTTACAGCCAAAGGAAAGTAGAAAACTATTTAAATCTCTGCAATACATGAAATTTGACCTCTCTGGCAGAGAAGCCATACTACTAAAGACCATGGTACTTGTTATATGTATGCTTGACAGATCGTAATCTTTTAAGTGGGAAAAGTAAAGTTTGTAACAAGTATATTTATCGATCTGCAATAGATACTTGTTACCCAAATGCTTAAAATCAAGTTCGATGAGAAATCACAATTCTAGTAAATAAATGTCAAGCAAAAGAAGAAAGAACATGGAATGGTACCTTTAGTCCCAACAAGTCTAACACATTCATTTTCACACCAAGCCCTGAACTCCATGGCCTCTGAAAAAAAATAAACATAAACGGGTCAACAACAATTCTTGACAGGTTAAGATGAACAGCCTTTTGTCACTTTACCTGAATGCTTGTTCATCGTATCTCGTTTCCCTTTAAGAGACGACTGAGTAGTGGCTGTTGAAGATGAAAGTGAATGCTCTGCAGGTCTGCCGCCCACAGATTTCTGTCTCCCTAGTGATGCAACTGGTGCTCCTTTTACAGGAGTATTTTTGGTTCCCCAACTTCCCTGGCTTGCAATATGAGGGAATTCTGGCCTGTTTAGAAGAAAGATATCAAAATTTACTTTCAATTTCTCCCATCAGGGGCGTTGATTGAGGAGACAGCAAGGGGTAATGATGTAAAGAAAGCAACAAATAGCAGAGGCTTACCCAACAAACAACGGCAAAAAAAATCTAACAGCCCTTTGAATTTTGGTAAAACATGCCAAGTTCAAAAGCAAAGTACCAACAATCACTAAACTTAGTACACCTGTTCATGTGAAATTTACAAAGGAGCTCTCACATTTGAACTTTTTATGTGGACTAAAAATAAGTTGAAACCCAGCTCATTTCAGGAAGTCACAAACATTTCACAACAAATTCATTTAACTTTTGAGCCTGAATCACTGTTCTGACTAAACCCTGCACCACTGAGCTTAACTTCCATGTCTTCACATGAATGGTTCCCACAAGAAAGAAATTCTTTTGGCAACAAATGGTAGCTCCTGTTACAAATGCTTAAAAAATATTTTCTATTAGGCAACTAGAACAGGTCAAATGCTATCATTTTGGAGAACCACTGGAATAATTAAGGGACTCGAAAACAGGGGAGGACAAAATGGGAAGCGGACAGAAACAACAAGGTATTCCGCCACTAGTTTAAGCTGGTTGAAGAGGAACCAATTAATCAGCAGCCTCGCAATATAGCCATTTTTTATAGGCGAGTAAAGAGCAACAAAAAGAAATGCAGAATCCCAAACAGGAAAAATCTACTAATCAAACAGGTAAAAACATACTGCAAAATATAATAAACCAGATCAAATTTACATGGCATCTGCAGAAAACCAGTATGCTCAGAAGAGCAGCTCTAAGGATAGAAAGAATGGTTCAACTAAAGAAGCAATGTTTGATAAACTAAAAGCTAGTTAGATAGGCAAAGAAAGGATCATACTGCTTAGGCTCCTGCTTAGATTGATCAATCGGGCCCCAAAATAGTTCATCATCTCCTTTGTATTTTGACTGAGAAGAAGCACGGGAATTTATCTGGATAGGAGAAGCAGCCTTTGAAGGAGAAGATGCAGAATGCGACCATGAAGAGCCACTTCCATGTGCGGATTGAGCGGGCTGAGGTTTCTGAGGAATTGGTATTTGATTCTGAGGCTGGGCAGAAGAGACCTTTTTCTCCTGTTCCTTTTGGATGTCCCTTAAAGATGTGGGCTTTGGAAGCTTCTTGGAGTCAGCAGACCATGCTGGAGAAGGAGAATGGTTTGCTGGCTCTCCCTTCCAAAAAACAAAATCTCCCAAAGAAGGGCCAGATGGAATTGCAGGCAATACTTCCTTCTCCTGCTGCACAGAGCGAGAGCCTTTCCCTTTCTCAATGGGACTTGAACTAAAAGCCATTTCAGTAGAAGGTATAGGCACTACCACCTTAGCTCCAGCCCCCTTTGCTTTAGCAGACCTTTTGCGATTCTTTTTAGTGTCTTTAGCCTCAATAAAGTTTCCATCATCTATAGATTCTAAACTGTTAGTTGCAACAGGTTGAGTAGTCAGGCCAGATAAAGATTCAGAAACTCCCATCTCTCTTTCATTAGATTTTGCCAAAACTTCTTCTGCCAATAGATCATGTAACTGACTTTTCTTGCTCTTAGAAGAGAGTGAAATTTCTGCTTTTCCCACATTTATGTCAGTATTACTCATTTCTCTTTGAATATCTCTAGAAATTTTTGGGTCTGAACTAGCCACAACCCCAGCCCAAGGAGTTGATGAACTTGCGTGGTTGACAGAAGTGCTGGTCTCAGAAACTGCCAGGCCAACCTGAGCCTTCCTTTGCTCTTCCTGTTGAATTTCCAACAATGACTTCGGTTTGAAACCAGGAGCAGGTTTCCAAGCACGTTGACTTGATTGAATCTGTGCACTAAGAACCGGGACGGACCCAGCCAGTTTCGATTCACCCTCTCCAGAATTGATGGCAGGCAATGAACTAGTAACCTGCTGGGATTCGACAACTTCTGCAGAAGTCCCAAACTTGTTGTCTCTTGCCTTTTGTGGAGATGTCCCAGAAAGATTTTCTCCAGTTCCATCATGTGATTCAAATCTTGTTAGACCAGCATTTGGCCCCTCATTTTCAGATTGCTTTGATTGCTGCAAAGACAAAGCCTTTATTGCTACCTTGGCCTGGTCAGAAGAGGAGTTTGACTTGGCAGATTTTTGCTTTCTGGATTTCTTCTCAGAAGCTTTTCTTGTCTCGCGAATTTCAATGTTTTTCACTACTGTTGCCACTTCAGGCTCAGTATTCAATCGATCTCTATCAACCTGCTGCTCATCAAGTGAGCTATCTAGTTCAACTTTTAGAACACTAGCATGTTCGGGCTTTGAAATTGCATTCTCACCAGTTCCTGCTGACGCTACTGGATCAGAGATTTCATAAGAATCCTGATGAACAGAATCTGCAGTAGCCTCAGATACCAAAACCTTTGCACTTTCTTCAGTTCTCCAAGGGACTTCTGATGTATGATCCAGTGAAAGAGGAACACGGAAGTCAGAAGAGGGGACAGGTTCAGATGCAACAGAAGCCTCATGTGAAGATTTGTTCATCCGCCCTGGCAAGGGTGAGCTATCAACAAATGGTGATGCTGGTAAAGATTCTTTCGGATGAATATCACCTAGTTTTCCGGGACTTGTACCCCAGCTTTTTTGAAGATTAACATTCCCAAACATTTGATTTGGAAGATGGAGAGAAGATGCTTCAGAATTGACATTATAAGTGACATCATGGGTAACTTGATGTGGCAAATTCAATAAACTGATAGTGTGTTCATCTTGAACATTTGAAACTGGCAACTGTAGACCAGTTGTGAGCAATTCTTTAGACATCTGAAGCCGAGAAGGATCCACAGGAGCATTTCCTGTAGCTATTGAAGCAGTCTGTAATTTTCCATATGATGGCTCACCAAAACGCTGATGAGAATGGTGCTCTGGCATAGCTTGGGAAAGTAACTGTTGTTGCCACAACAACTGTTGATGCTCCTCCTGTTTTTGCTGCTGCTTGAGTAACAAAAGCTTATCTAACACTGAAAGCTGCTGTGTTTGAATAGGAGCCTGGGAATGTGACTGCAGCAAGTACTGCTGTTGCAACAAGTTGAGTAATTGTGGATCCTGGGGTAAAGCTGAGGGCAACAATTTTTCAGGTGTCAAAATACCAGACGGGTTATCTATACCTTGACCAAGCAGGTTTGTTAAAGGTGGGTTCTGCCGCTGCAGTCTCTGTTGTTGCCCAAAGAGAACTTGTGGTGGAAAATTCTGAGCATGGAGCAAATCAATCTTATCCTGAAGTGGATCCAAGCTCTCCTGGGCAGGGAAATTTGACCAACCACTAACGCCATTATTTATGCCAGAGACAGGCCTGTCAGATAGGCCTTGAAGAATGGACATCAAATCAGCATTTTGAGAATGAGGAGGCTGATGCGGATTGTCAGACAAAGAGGATAGGAGTTTTGCATGTTGCATCAGGGTGTCTGGGTGAACTTCTGACTTTGAAACTATGGATGGAGCATCTCTTCCCTGCCAAAATGGATAAGGACCAGGTAATGATCTCTGTCGTTCAAGTGCCATTTTCTTTGCCATCAGGTGTAGATCGTTCCCACCATCAGCTCCCAATGATGGCACACCACCAGAACTATTTCCAGTAAATCCTTGAGAACCTAAAGAGAAAACATAACCATCAAGTTCGCATAAAGATGCAACAAGATGACAACTACATTTAGAAACCAAGGGGAAATGCCCAAAGCATAGGGCTGCTCAATAAAACAGAGTTCATTTGTAAAAAATGAAAATAAGCTGGGGGTAACCGAACCTTGTGATGAAGGACCCAAGTTTCCAGACATCAGTGACTCTAAGAATCGGTTTTCAGCTTCTGTTGCTGAACCAGGTTTAGACCTTGGATCATTTCTTATAATATCAAACTCCTTTAAGCTAGGATGCATGTTTCCAAAGCTGCTAATGTTTGGCCTGCTAGATGTGTCAGTGAATTCATTCTGTTTTGTCCCAGCAAACCCAGGTGGTGGCCTTGCCTTGGCTCGCAAATGAGGCATGACATCACCAAGCAACAAAAACGGTGAGTCCTGTGATGCATTTGCCGGCCGAACTTGCAAATCTATGCCAAAATATCCAGTCTCGAACCACCCAATGATATCACTGCCAGAAAAGGGACCTTGAATTTCACCCTGGGGATCCTTATAATACAGAACCAGGTTCTCAGGAGAGGGTTGTGAAAACTTCTTGACCTCTTGCTCCCTGTCCAGAGCAGCAGATGGCTGCCGTTTCATAATGGGATCCTCATTGGTCTGCCATTTTGCTTCGTCTCTAGAGAATGATGGATTGGCCACGCTGCTTTCCCATGTATTTTCAGAATCTTTTGGGGGTTGATTCCGGGCCATATCAGCAGCCCTTGACCTGACATCACTGGAAGCATCTCTCCAGTCATGCGAGACAGTATTGAACTGCTCTACCAATGATGGGGCTCGCCATGGAGTTCCAGAATGCACAGAAGTATTTCCCTCCACAGTCAATTCCCTACTTCTAGGCACCTCATCATCCTTTTTGTAAGGACTGGTTTCTCTAAAAGCTGTATATGGAAAATAATAATTATTATAATGCACCAGGACTATGGGCACTCTAAATGGAGCACACTCTCATACAGTAACATACCAAAGTTTTACAGACTGGACTAAGAGTAAAAGGGGGCAGACAGTAAAAGCACAGATGAAAATTATCTGAACCAAAAACCAAATTATAACAAGCAAAAAACACAATTTTTTAATTCGAGTTCAAGATAATTATTTTTCTAGTCTTGTTAAGTTTGAAGAAAAAGGGCCACCTTCATAGCTCATTGAATGATTTCAAAGGCAGCCAGCTCAGCTTAATAAACACATGCACAAACCACTTTTGTGTCAGTTACCTTCAACTTTGAACTTATCATCAGAATACATCTTAGGTTCCTGCATCATTTCCAATTTTGAGCTCGACCCATGATATTGTGTCTGTCTTTCATGAGACAATCCATCAGAATATGTTCCATGACCGCCCGTCAAAATGTCGAGGCTTTCATCTTTACCATTATCAAAAGAGTGTGGCACATCTTCCTTACCACCTACAAAGACATGCCAATCCAAACAGAATTATTTCCTTACTCTAGAATATGAGCAAGTACAATGGAATAAAACAGCTTTGAAAAATAAAGTACCAGGCTTGGCTCTCATTGGTTGTGTAGAATCAATTGAGTTCCGACCAAGAGATCCTTCTTTTGACATCTGAGGTGCACCACTGCTTACTATGTCCCCTTTGTCAATTCCTTTCAAAACTACCTACTCAGGCAATAAGAAATCAAATAAATATAAAGCAATGCTAGTATCCACCCAGATAATCAATATATAAAAATTTACCAATTCCTCAGGATTGGGTGGACAGAGTGCCAGTGGCTCCGAGGGCTCTTCCAGTGTAAGCAAAGGCACTTGCACAAACCCGTTCAGTAGTTGGCGTGATTTCATGTCAGTCATCCTGTATACATCTACCAATTTAGTCCTACTATAGCTTAACTGGCCACTTTCTCCTTTGTCTGAAATACCTCCCGAGTATTGAGAATTAGTAGAAACGCTGTTCGTGGAGATTCCACCAGAGCTAAGCCTTCCACGACCAAGAGGATACGTTGGAGTACTTTCCCCACGTCCTCGACCATATGAAAATGTTGGAACCTGCTTGTTCGGTGTTAAAGATTGGTGATGAGGTGGCTCTCCCCTCCCTCGACCTTGGGAGGAGTTAGATCTCCATGGACGATAATGATCAACCTCCCGTTCATCTTTTCCATAGCCAGAATGATGAGACAGCCCCTTTTCAAATGGCGTGTCACCATCTCTGCCAGAGTCTGACCACTTCTCACGCGAACCTTCTGTATCTTTGTTGTCCGGCCCCCAGCGTGTGTTCCATTTGCTCTCACGCCGCTGATCATAATTAGTTTCCCTGTTACTTGAATCAGTCCAGCGCTCGGAAGGGGCACGGCGTGCTTCATAGTGTTTGGTGGATGAATTCTCTGTCCAGCGCTCCATCCGCCGGCTATCACCAAGTTCTTTATCTCCATCTCTCCAGCGATCTTTACGCATGGTGGAATTGGTGTCTCTTTCTTCATCACGCCAACGATCACGACGACCAGTTTCCATATCAAGCAAGGAAGGCCGAAAAACATCCTTTTTCTTCTGGTCATGCATCTCCTCGGTGTTTCCTGATGACTTCATGCTATCTGAGCGATTGCCATAAGCTGGAAGCGGGCTGCTTTCCTGTATACCCCATCAACAGCACAAAAAGAAGAGGATTAAATTGCAGGCTAAAGTAATCACATCAAAGAGTTTACATGGATTGCATGGTGACAGCAAGAGGGTACATTCATCTAAGGAATATAGTGTAAAAACCAAAAATTTGTCCATGAATAAGCAAGTTCTGATGGTAAAAGATCATTAATACAGTAAAAAGGTTGTGATATCAGACCCCTGTTCCAACTCCAGGTTTACTCTCGCCTGGTTTTGGCAGAAGCCACTGCGGTGACAGCGGAATAGGATTGTCAGAACCTTGAGCATCTGCATGTAATAAACAGAAGGAATCAACAAAAAAAACTTTCCACGCGTTTTCAAAACAATAATTAAAATAGTATGCTCAGCTATTCCGTTGAATGACAGGAATTAATTGATGTGAACTCCGTTGATTTAGCCAAAGCAACATAGTTACTGAGAAACTGGCAACGGTGCCCCCGTTGCTTCTTGGATCAAACAACATTCAACTTCCATTCAGCAGATGATTACAAATCTTATCCCATGAAACTTGTTACTTAATCCAAAGACACCTTCAAACTTAAAAAATCAGAGCATTCGATGGGAGACAATTGGAATAGAAATAGCAAAAAGAGAGCTTAACAACAACCAACTAGACAAAAAATTGAAAGATCCTTGTTTCTTCATTTGTATATTTAGAGCTTCTGTCACCATATTATAATCGCTTTTGGCCCAAAGGTGAAAACTAAACTGTCACTCTCTAGAGCAAGAGTTCCTGCAGCTAGACCTATTTGTCATAAATTCTAATGGATGACCTAACACAAGTAGCTTCTGACACTTAGGCGAAATATCACAAAAACAGAAATTTAATAGCATGTATTAATCAACAGGTCCCAATGTATAAACATAACAAATGTAATCCAAATCATGCAAATTTAATAAAGTCCATTTCTGGTTCAAATTACATTTTACTGGCTTGCAAGGAAGGTGAAAAAAATCAAGTCTTCTGATGCAAACCCTAACATGTAGAACAAAACAAACAATAGCATGGGGTTGAAAGCAAAAAAACTAAAAGCAGCGGAAAACACCACAAACAAAATTATATTATCATTAAAAAATATTAAAAATTCCAAAAATGATAATCACTCCAGTTTATCCTCTAGAAACCCAAATGGAAAAAAATAATTAAAAAATACTTAGCTAAAGACAGAAAATTAACAAATTCACTGCACTTTCACTCCTTCCCAACGTAATCCAAAATTTAACAGAAACCCAATAATATTATCGCATTTGCAAAAATAAACACAAAACCCTAAAAAAATAAAGAACAAACACCGACATTCAGTCAAAGAAAGCCACAAAATCCACAAATAAATACAGGTTCAAATGAAGAAAAGGAAAAGATTGGGTTCTGTTTTTCTCCCCGAAAAAAAAGGCCAAATTAAACTAAAAGAAACTGAAAGAGGTTTAAGAGGAGCGAGAGAGAGAGAAATCATTAACACCTTTGGAGATCTGGAAAGGAGGCGTGAGGGAGAGGCCGTGACGGGAATCGGAGACGGAATTATTAGCCATGGATGATCGGTGACCGAAACAGAAGCAGAGCGTCGAGAGAGAGATATTTGGGTGCTGCTTTTGATTTGTTTGAGCGAGGTGAGAAAATGGGGGCAAAGAAGGGAGAAGAGGGAATATAAAAAGGGTAGGTTAAAATGATATCCCTACCCGGCGTACGTTAGCATAAGGGTAGTTACATATTTGGTTGTCCGATTTTGTTTTGCTTAAACCTTTTTAATTATGCTCACGCGCTCTCTTTTCTTCTTGCTTAAAAAAAAGGAAAGAAGAATATTACTAACTAAGATGGAGAATATTTTAGTCTCTCTGGATTTATCAATAAGGAAAAAACCTAAAATTTGATTAAATTATGTGACTCATAATTCGAAATTAGTTTAATCATACAATTGTAAAAGCAATTCATTAAAAAAACTAATGAAAAATTAAAGTTGATTATTTTTTTAATTTTATTTTTTAATATTATTTTTATAAATAAAATGAGAAGACATTTTGATAAAATAAAGGGGATTAATGATTAAAGATAGGGTTTTTTGTTAATCTTAATTAACTATTTTTTTATAAAATAGATATTTATTCATTAATAACTAAATTTAATTTTTAGTGGAAACTTGAGATTTAATACGGTGTAGTGTTTGTTTCAGGAAGGTAGTTTTATCTTGTAATGCTTTTTAAAAATATTTTTTATATGAATATGTATTTAAATAATTTTTTTTATTTTTAATATTAGCATATTAAAATTATTTAAAATTATTATAAAAATATTTTTTAAAATTAAATATATTTTTAAAACACAGTTAAACACATAATCATAATGCAAATCCGTAATAAGCCAAAATGGAAAAGATTAATAAAATACACATCATCCAATAAAAAACTTTCTTTACAGATAGATTTACTTGCGTGTTTTGCACGTGAGATATGGTGACGTGGTAGAGGGGTAATCGCGAGGTTTATCTTCATTTCCCTCTCTGAGGGTGCGTAATGAACCCACGAGACGCGCAAGTTACGGCGACTCCCAAAACGACATTATAGAATGCGTGTCGAAGATAGAGGGGAGCAGATAACCCTAGCAGACCAGGAGACATCATAGTGTGCGCTGCCAGGCTTAGCTTAGGTTTAACTTGTGTAACGTTTTTTTTCCGTTTCCCTGTCTCAAAAGAAACAAAAAAGTCGAAAACCTCAAAAAATGGGTTTCTTCTTGCTTCGCACCGTTTTTGTCTGCAATTATGTCTATCACCACCGACATCCATGGCTAACGACAGCCCCAAAGCTAGTTTTCAGTCTCCAATATTCCCAGCCGCTGATGTTCCTTCAGTTTGTAGATTTGATCGTAAGTGCAAAAGCCAAAAGAGATAATAATGAATGATGATCGGTTCTCTTGTAAAGAAAAGAAAAGAAAAACTGGGTATAATTTGAAGTTAAAGATGGGTGCAAGAATTGGTAACTGGAGCCAGATAAAAGGCCGAGTTGCTAGCGGAGAGGGCTGAGATTGGATGGTCTAGTGGCAGTCTAGAGCTCCGGATCAGGGATCGTGGACACTCTGCTTTGTGGGGGTGTTTTTGTTTGAGCCTGTTGTTGAATTTTAGGCCACAGGCCATTGCTTTATTCCTGTCCTGTGGTTTTCTTTTTTCTTAAATGAAGAAGAAAAGGCGAGGATGGGATGTTGGAACTCATAAGTCAAGGCAGAGAAGATCACGAGTCTTGAATCTGATTTAATAAAAGTGTAGCGTCTTGACTGGACCATGTCATGAGGGATGGATCCAGACTCGAGTATACATCACAACAGTCCAAGTGTAATCCAAACCTTGCTCCTCTTTCTCTGGATTTCACAGGTGGGTTCAAGAATAATTCAATTGGCTTTCAAGCCCTTCAAAAACGTAGTAGTTGGACCTGGCAGGTGTCATTGTATTGGCAATAAACAATAATGTGGCAATGCAAGCTCAAACGCAAGAATGAGGTTCCCTGGAGCTGCGGGATTGTGTTGGTTCTACAGCGTAGAGCCTCTTTGGCATTGCTTTTCTAAATAAAAAGGACGTTGAGAAGCAATACCAGAAGGGGCCTTTGGTTCGATAGAATGATAGCCTCGACAGTCATGCGAGAACCTGCAAGTCTAACTGCAGGTATTCGTTATAGCCTTGTTGTGTTGGAAAGGAGGAGATTAACTTAAGGAAAATTTCAGAAAATATGCCATCTCTTAAGATTCCAGGAAGTTGTATTACAAAGCTGCAAAGTGTACAAAGTTATATCCGAGCTATATGAGTTGGAGGATTTGCTGGAACATCGGAACTTCCCTACAAAGTAAAACTAACTTCAGTGGCATTGCATGGTGCTAAGTTTAAGGATATGTTTTTTTTTTTTTTAGAAAAGTAGTTTTTGAAAAATTATTTTTAAATTTTTTAGTGTTTGTTTGCTATTAGAAAAGTTGAGTAATGAAAAATACTTTTTGATCAATGAAAAATACTTTCCAGCCAATGGAAAATAATTTCCAGTCAAAGAAAAATTTGGTTTAGTTTCCAAGAAAATGTTTTCTCTTTTGTTGTTGTGTTTGTTTTCTGGAAAATAGTTTCCAGGAAATCACTTTCCAAACATTCATGTGTTTGTTTGCCATTATAAAAGTTGGTTAACGGAAAACACTTTTCAGTCAAAGGAAAATTTGGCTTGGTTTTCAGGAAAGTGTTTTCCTGGAAAATTTGGACGGAAAAGACTTATCGGAAGTTGTGAAAATTTTAAAAATGTCATTATTTGCTGATTATATCAAATTTGATCCTCAAACTTTTGATTGTTATATATAATTTGTTTTGAATATTTATTTTTCAGTTTCATCTTTTAAAATTTAATTTTTATAGTAACTTTGGTTTTTATTTTTATAATTGTTATTTGCTTTTTCCTTATCATTTTTTTATTAAAATTTTTTATTTATCAAATTTGATCCTCATTCTTTTGATTGTTACTTAAATTATTTGAAATAATTTATGAAATGTTTATTATTATTATTTTAATTTCTTCATCTTTTATTTTTTTTTTTAATTTTTTAGCTTTGATCTCTATTATTTTTATTATTTATTTATTTTATTTGAGATAATTTATGAAGTTATATTTTTTTTCAATTTCATTCTCATTCAACTTTTTAATTTGTAAGATTTGTTGCTTATTATTTTAATAAACTTGAAAAAAATAAAACATTAATAAGTTATTTTTCATATCATTTTCCATGATATAACCAAATACTATAAAGTATTTTCCAATTTATTTTTCGTTACACTACTAAATATCAGAAAATACTTTCTTAGAATTCACTTTTTTAAAATTTATTTTCTAAAAAAACTACTTTAAGTAAATAAACAATATCTAAATTACTGCGACTTTCCTATAATTGTTCATAGAGTAGCTATTTGGCTGCGATGAATTTTTTTGTCAGCAGGTTATTCCTAAAGTAATATGTTTCTACTCTGTCAGTTAAATACTAATAATATTCCCACGTATCTCTAGATATTTTGTTAGAATTGTTGCCGTGCTAAAATTAAAGCCCTTAAACGGTTATCCATCCTTTGTACTGATTGTAACTTTAATTTTTTTTCAAAAGCTCAAATTTATTTTTGATATAATATTAAAATTTTATAATTAAATGATGATAAGTTTTGAATTTTGTTATTTTTATTTTTTTAATTAAAATATAATGTTAACCTATAAACATTTAAAATTTAAAAAAATTAAATAATCACGAGTTCAAATCTCACCACTTTCAATCTAATTAATATAAATTAAGTATAAGATAGTGTGAATCAATATAAGTTACAAACTCAAATGACTTTTACTTTGTAATAATATATTAAAAACCAATATAAATTATATTTTGAGAAATCACTTAATAGTTTAAACTTTTAGATTTATGAGGTTCTTTATATGATATTAGAATTTTGATTATCAAACAATTACGAATTCAAATCTCACAATCCTCATCCTCTTTTTAATTAATAACATAAGGTAGTGTAAATTTCTTTTCAGTCCAAAAAACTTTTAATTGAGGAGATATATTAAATCAAGAGTAATATAAATTAATTAAAAAAAGCATAAAAAAAATCTAAAGAAACAAAATAATCTCATAAATAGGAACACAAATCATTACAAACGAAAAAACTTAATAATAACTTCAGATCTAAGAATTAAAGAAACAATCAATAATTTTTTAATTTTAAAATTAGTTGGCCTCCACCTCAATGGTTATATGGACCTTATTTAAAATTCCTGAAACTTATCACAAAAAAGTATAAAATCCTTAGATTAAAATAAATAAATTTATACACTTTTAAATTAATAAACAAAAGTTGTTCGTTTAATGATAAATTGTTAAACCATTTATCTGAAATTTACAATTATTTTTTGGCATGATTTTAACCAATAATATTTTAATCATATAAAATAAAATATTTATCTGATTGTATTAAATGAATTTGTATATTTAAATTAACAATAGATAATATAAATAAAAATATAAATAAAATTGATTGAATAAACTCACGTTATAAAAAAAATTATATATAAAACCAAACATATTAGGATTATTATTTAAAAATAAATATTTTTTATTTTTAAAAATAAAAATATCTATATAAAACAAAAAAAAAAAGACAAGATGCATGAATTTGCTTTATAACTTGAATTATATCAACAAAATAAAAGACATATTATGACTAAGAAATACTGAAATGTAAATTGCAAAAGTAAGAACAGGAAAGGAAACATTATACTATATTTTAAAATGTGTTGGGAAAATATTGTATATTTACTGTGGATATAGACTTAATGTACTGTGAACCACACTATATAAGTATAGATATAGAATATTTGTACCATGAACCACACTATAAATATAGAATATTTGCACCATGAACCACACTGTAACGTAAAAGGGCGTTGTCTTTTCTATTTTTTAATAAAAAATATTCCTATGATGTATTGTTTTTTTGTGTATTCTGTGCCAAAAGTTATTGGATCTGGCTTGTAGTCACACCCAAATCGCTTCCAACAGGTGTTGAGTTTGGCTTGGCAGCAACACCTAACATTATTGGGTTCGGCTTTGAGCCCGACCCCAATATGTCAAATTTTAGTTCTTTGCCTTCGTAGATTTTTTTCTTTTTCTCTTATTATTTTTTTTCATATAGTGAAGAAAAAACAAATAATTGGACTTGGTTATATTGCATTGTACAAAAGTTGGGTGAAAATATTTTTTTTTTCATTTGAGGTTGGATTGATTGAATTTTTTTTTCTCTTAGTGTTGGGCTCTGTTGCTCAGCAGGACCCAAGAGAGTTGGGCCCTGCTGCCAACTTTACTCATTCTAATTATCAGGATCCGACTACCTAAGAAAAAAAGATTTCTAATAACAAACAAAGCGAGGAAAACGATGTTTGCGCATTATTTTGATGTGATGATATAAAAAAATAGTGTTAAAAAATAAAAAAAATATTATCTCAATATATTTTTTAAAAAATATATATTGACAAATAATCATTACATAATAATATAATAACTAACATATTGACTCGCGCTCCGCAGCAGGTCAATAATATTTTTTTTCAAATGCAAAAATGTTTGAATTGAGTTAAAAGCACGAAATATATTTACATCATCACTATCTTCAAATAAAGTATTTTCTATAGTAGAACCATGAATAATGCATAGAAGAGCAGCACCCAATACACCGACAACTAATTTCTTTTCCTTTAATTTTTTTCCTTTTAAGATATTTTTAATTTGATTTTTTTCCTCTTTGATTTTTTTTCTCTTATTGATTTTTTTTCATACTATAAAGATAAATAAATTGGTGTGACTTTTTTTTATATTGTACAAAAGTTGAGTGATGATAATTGTTTTTTATATCAGATTGGGTTGAATTATCTTATTAAAACATGTTTATTTTTGCATTTCAAAAATGCTTTAAAAAAATTATTTCTATTTTTTTTACTTCAAATTAATATTTTTTTATTTTTTTGTATTATTTTGATGTGATGATATAAAAAATTAATTT
>Ga0325404_1000018_pt1 | contig 141188 bp, 74 predicted proteins | sample PopdelMetagenome_18_FD_205664 | JGI IMG/M metagenome (GOLD analysis project Ga0325404, IMG submission 205664) | Populus deltoides microbial communities from Bellville, Georgia, United States - Xylem-Control-R1 | ecosystem: Host-associated > Plants > Phyllosphere > Stem > Wood/Secondary xylem...
TGGCACGTGCGGCGCCTCCTAGTGGTTGAACACCACTTTTCAGGGCGACTTTCGATGCATCTCTTCGCCACCTCCATAGTAGTGTGGTGCATGTAGCCTTCCTATGTATAGTGAAGCTCCATCGACATTTCCCTCCTGTTTTCTCTCTTCTAAACCTTGAAAAACATGTTGCCCTTGAAAAAAATTAAAAAAGTGTTACTTGTTAATTTGATCACATGCGGTCCTTATTTTTTTAATTATATCAAATCTCATTTATTTATTTTTCAATTTCATTTTTTACCATTTGATTTTTTATATCAAATTTGTCTTCTTATTCTATAATGTTTCAGGTTCGACCCTCAATGTTTTAATTTTTAATTTAGATTCTTGACTCTTATATCAAATTTTAATTTCTTTTCAATTTCATTCTTGAATCCATGATCTTATTTTTAATTTTTTCATATTTGATCCTCATTCTCTTGAATTTTATTTTTGTTTTGGATTCTTTTGTGAATTTGATTTTTCTTTTCAATCTTGCTCTTTAATTAAAAATTTGATGATATTTAAGATTTGACCCTTAATGTTTTAATTTTGATTCCTAGCCCTTTATCAAATTTTAGGCCTTGTTTGTGTTGACGGAAAACCACTTTCCAAACTTTTCTGTGTTTGTTTGTCATTAAAAACATTGGTTAATGGAAAACACTTTCCAGTCATAGAAAAATTTGGCTTAGTTTTCAGGAAAGTGTTTTCCTTTTATTTTGGGTGGAAAACACTTTCTGGAAGTTGTGAAAAAATTAGAAATGTCATATTATTTGTTGATTATATCAAATTTGGTACTCAAACTTTTGATATATATATATATATATATATATATATATTGTTTTGAATATTTTTTTTTTCAATTTCATCCCATAGAATTTGATTTTTATATTAACTTCGGTTTTCATTTTTATAATTGTTATTTGCTTTTCCTTTATCATTTTTTAATTGAAATTTTTTATGTATCAAATTTGGTCCTCATTCTTTTGATTGTTACTTATTTTATTTAAATAATTTATAAAATGCTAATTATTATTATTTTAATTTCTTCATCTTTAAATTTTTTTATTTGTTAGATTTGATCTTTATTATTTTTATTTTTATTTATTTTATTTGAGATAATTTATGAAATTATATTTTTTTTTCAATTTCATTATCATTCAACCTTTTAATTTGTAAGATTTGTTCTTCATTATTTTAATAAACTTTTTTTAAAAATAAAACATTAATAAGTTATTTTCCAACTTATTTTCCATGATATAACCAAAAACTGGAAAGTGTTTTCTAACTTATTTTTCATTACACTACCGAACATCGAAAAATAATTCACTTTCCAAAAGGAAACTACTTTCCAGAAAGCAAACGGGGCCTTAGTTTGTTTTCAATTTCACCTTTAGATCTATAATCTTGATTTTTTAATTTTTTTTAATTTGATCTCTTTTTTAGTTTTGCCCTTCAATTTAAAATTTTAGGTTGTCCTCTTTTTGTAATAAAGTCCTCATTCTCTTAATTGCTATTTTTTTATCCTTATTTTTTTTTATTTCATCATTCAATGTTTTATTTTTTAGAATTTGGTCTACTTGGTTTTTCCTATTATTTTTAGGTCTTACCCGGGAGTCAATCCGAGACAAGTACCGGGTTATGGGTTGAATTGGTTGACCCGAGTTAACCCAAGTGAACCAAATCTTTTTGATTTTTCAAAAAGTAAAAACAATATCATTTTGAAAAAAAAAGAAGCAAAATAGTCAACGTGTTTTGACTGGATTTGCCTAGGGTTAACCGGGACATGGGTTGATCGCCTTACACTAGATTAATTCTCCCCTAATTTCTTTTGAAATCCAGCCCGGTCTAAGCCATAGGTCACAGGTTAACTCATCTGGATGAGCCAAGTTTTAAAATAGTGGCTTTCCAAATGCGGTGCTTTCAGTTTAGTCACTATTTAGGGTCATAAGTTTGTAAAGTTAACACAAGTTGGAATCATTTTCTTAATTGTATCCTTTAAAGTTGTTCATTTTGAAAATGAACTTTGTTATTTTCTTCGGATTTCTTTTCAATTAAGTTATTCTTATCTTATAATCTAGATATGAGGTTTGTCCGGGTGGTCTCTATTTTTTTAGGTCACTTTTTTTTATTTTTTTTATTGTCTTACAGAATTCGATTCTTATTAGAATTAAATTTTTTTTTTCCTGTTTTGACTTCTATTAGATTATATCGTTCACAAGATTCTACATGCCAGTTTTGGCAATCCCACCCTGTTTTAGTGATGTTTTGTTTTTTAAGATTTATATTTTAATTTTATCCCTTTAATAAATAAAGAAAAAATTAATCCAGCCCATAGGAAAACACTTGCCAACCATCTAGTTAAAACTAAAAATTGTTAGAGTGCTTTTAATCTCACAGAAAATGAAATGTCGTGGGCACAGCTAGCAAACTTGTACAAAGGCCCTATGTGGGGGGAGGGGATGCAGAGGGGAGAGCCCCATCAATCTGATTGTTTGCTGTGTGGCTTAACCACCTAAATTATTGACTGTTGTAGGCCTCTCTATGCACGTGGTAGGTAATAAGGAATTATAAGATGAAAAATTAAAAAGAAAAGAAAACGTATGCAGAAAAGAGTTAAGGACTTATAACGGAGATAGCAACCTATACGAGAGTTGCCTCTCTAATCAGAAAAAAAGATATTTTTGTAATTATTCAGCATCATTGGTACTTTTTGTTGTTGTCTGTGTGTGAAAAACGACTAAATAATGCCTAACAAATTACAGCAATGAGATAATGGGTCAATGAGATAATGTGTTCATGGACATGCTATAAAAGTGTTTATAAGAAAAATAAATAAAAAATGTCAATTAGATCAAGAATTCAATTTTTCAGTTTGTTGCACAAAAGTTGACATAAAAAGAGAGTCTTTGCTTGGTTGAATCAGGTCACGTCACCTGGATTATGGATTGAACTGGTAGGTCAAGCGGAACACACTGAACCAATTGTATTCCTACTTTTTACCTACTTGAATCTTAAATTAACCTGTTAGGCCTGGCCAGGTCAAATAACTATGATTATATCTTTAAATTTTACTTAACTATCACAACTTTGAAAATCATATAATTAGAATGTGAATTTTTGAAATACTCACTCCGTGTTTATAAATTCAATCCAAATTATTTATTTAATAAATCAAATCCATGCATTCTATGATTGGATCCGATCACGCCCATTAGCACCTTTAATATATATATATATATATATATATATATATATATATATATATATATATATATATATATATATATATATATCAAGTGATTCCATTCAGGAAGTTTAAATTCTAAAATGTTAGTATTATAATGGATTGGGTGGTTGCATCCATTAGCTTATGCATTTTTCTGATTAGGTAGGTTGCTAATATATAAGTTTTTCAAGTATAAAACTTTTAATAACATTCTAAACACTTATTTTTTTTTTTTTGTTAATGGAGTGAATTTCAATGCTCTAACAATTATCTCTTACACATAAAAATGCTGATGATGACACCGCTCCATTCTCAATTCATGGGCTTTAACAGAGAAATAAAAGAAATGGGTTTGTCTCGGGATAAAAGTTTATTGGGGCCGAGTCTTATTGTTTTATGTTAATGTGCTTTTAGGGCCACAGAAGTTGAAGAATGAGGAATGGGACTTAAGACCCACCAGTTTTGGTCTAAAGGCCTTAGCACGAAATTTTCATTTCTGTAAACTGCAAGTTGAATAAAAAGGGCGAAATAAAGCCCCACAGATAAGTTTAAAAGAAAAACACTCTTAACCAGTGTTATTAAACTCATTAGTATATATACTTTATATTTTCAAGAAAAAAATTATGTTTTTTCAATGTGTGATAAAAAAAACCTTTTGGTTTAAATACTTCAACTTAAAAGGATAACATAATATCTTTTCAATGTGGGATTTGAAATCCTTTCGTATATATACTCTATGTTCCCATGAAAGAAGTTATGTTTTTTCAATGTGGGATAAAAAACCTATTAGTAAATATACTATATGTTTCCAAGAAAAAAAGTTATGTTTTTTCAATGTGGGATAAAAAACTTTTTTGATTTAAATACTTCAACTTAAAAACTTAACATAATATCTTTTTAATGTGGAATAAAAAACTTTTTAAAATATTCTTTTGAACTTCATTGTTTACAATATGTATAACTTATATTTACATGGATATTTTCATATGAAATATTAAACTTTAATTTTTTAAAAAATTTTCCGGGTTGACCCATGAAATCTGGGACCCGGCCCCTTGGCCGGGTCAACCCCCGGACCAGGTTTAATAACTATGCTCTTAACTATTAGAGTCTGGTTCAACTGCCAAAGTCTACGTGTAAACAACAATGGATTGGCCCATGCCAGTGATGGGAACTATTGAAGTGTGGTTATATTTGTTTTTTAAAATACTTTTCACTTAGAAATGTATTAAGATAATGTTTTTTTATTTTTAAAAAATTATTTTTGACATCAGCGCATCAAAATGATCAAAAAACACCAAAAAATATTAATTTGAAGTAAGAAAAAAAATAAAAAATTTTCAAATTTTTTCAAAAGCGCTTTTGAAACGCAAAAACAAACAAGCCTTAAAGTGGTATCGTTTTGTTAATGTCTTCGAAATAAAGAGAAGAAGATAATTGACATACAAATATATCTAGTTGGAAAGATAAAATGAAGATATAACAATAAATATTTTTCCATAACAGTTTTTTATACGATCCAAGAAAGAGTTTTAAATAAGGAAATTTGGATTCTAGTGTAATTATATCCATTATTTAGTTTTATAGTAGCAATTATAATTTTCAATCCGATCATTTGATTGAGCTAAAGATTTACCCAAATTTTTCTGGAATATTATTCTATATTAGGTTAAAATTTTATATCAATCGGATTTCAAGAATGCCTCGAGATATAGGTCAACACAAGTTGTATGCATTTTGTTATTTATTTCTTTTTGACACGTGGACTTCCTATTTAACAAGGATATTTTTTCTTTAAGGATATGACATCTTGTTTTGAGAACTTTTTAGTTCTATAAGGATCTTTAATGGGTTGAAACATAGCTAAGAAACATAATTTTCTCTATGCCAAAGGTATACTTCTTAAGATTAGCATATAATTTCTTATAACACAATATATTAAGTACATCATGCAAATGATCAAGAAGCTCATTCAAGTTCTTGTTATAGATCAGTATATCATCAAAATACACAACTATAAATTTACCTATGAATGCAAGCAATATATGATTCATTAATCGCATAAACATACTGGGTGTATTTGTAAGTCCATTCATACAAACCATGCTTAGTCTTAAATGTAGTTTTCCATTCATCCCCTTGTTTCATAATAATCTAAAGGTACCCACTTTTTAAATTAATTTTAGAGAAAATACATGACCCATGCAACTCATCTAATATGTCATCAAGCCTAAGAAGTCTATACTTTACCATTATGTTGTTGATGGCTCGACAATCAACACATATCCTCCAAGTTCCATTCTTCTTAGACATAAGTAATAATGACACAACACAAGGGTTCATACTTTCACGAATGTACCCCTTTGAAATCAATTCATCAACATGCCTTTAAAGCTCCTTCATCTTTTTGGGATTGCTTCTATAGGCTGGTCGATTAGGAATCACAACTTCGGGTAACCAACTAGAAATGTCATCGGGAAATATGTCATCAAATTCATGTTAAAAAAAATTAGCCATACTTGGAAAAATAGGACTAAGATTGTTAGAGTTAAAGTGAGCCTCCTTATAGACAAGAAAAATTATTGGCTTATTAATATAAAATACAGATTTTATCTCACCCTCTCTCTTACATAAATATTGGGTTGTTTCTTTAGTTTTTTCACATAATTATCATTAACTACACTTACTTTCTTCACTCATCATGTCTTACCTCCACTTTCAACCATATTTAGGTTACTTTGTGAAGTGGCTGAATGGTTTGATTGGTTTTGGAAGGTGGCTAAATGTTTGTATTTGTTTGGAAGAGTGGTCGAATGAGTTGTCATGGAATTTTAGGTGGTGACCAAATCTGATGGTCTTCTCTCCTCTTCTTCCTCACTTTGATTTTCAATACCCATACCCTCATGCTCTCTTTAACTTTAACTTATTATTATACACCTATTTGGGTATAAGAGGTACAAGAGTGGTGATTCTTCTATCTTTTACAATAATATATCTATTTCTAACCCCATCATATGTTGCCTTCCTGTCAAACTGTCATGGTTTTCCCAATAAAATGTGACTTGTTGGCATTGGTACTACATCACATAGAACCTCATCAACATAGTTTTCATTTAAAAATAAAACCAAAACCTACCTCATCAACATAGTTTTCATTTAAAAATAAAACCAAAACCTACTTAGTCACTTTCACTTTATCACGATCATTCAACCATTATAATCTATAAAGTCTAGCATGCTTAATAATACTCAAGTTAAGTTTACTAACAAGGATAGTACTAGCTACATTAGTATAACTTCTACCATTTATAATTAAACTACACACCTTGTTTTGTATATAGCAATATGTATTGTCATCTTCCTTGACCTAAACCTGAAGATTATGCCTTATAACTAAGGAATCCTCAACAGGTAATACCAATTCATCCTTATTATAATCCTCCCATGGTGGCATGTCTTCACAAGTTGATTTGTCACTTTTGGATTCCACATCACCATTATCCTCTTGTTTGGACTCTCTAAAGCGTAATGTCCAAGCCCTTAACACCTAAAAAATTTAACATTATAAGTACATTTAGGTTGAGTGGCAAATTTACCTTTAAAACTTGTAGAGGCTTCAACCTTAGCTTTAGGTGTTTCGACTTTGGTAGGGACAAAATATTTTGGTTAGGCAGCCCCCTCTCACTTTAAATTCGGCTTTTATGATGATGAAAAACCTGAATTGAATGCTGGCCAAACATGTCCTTTCCTTCTAAGTTTTCTCTCAACTTTCATAGCCATATGAATCGTGTCTTTGCACTCCACATAGTGTTGTGACTGAATAACATTAGCTATCTCTTTATTCAGCCCATTAAGAAACCTAGCATAATAGCTTCCTTATATTAAACCATATTAGTCATGATCATTGCTAATCTCCATCTCCTTGTTATAATCTTCTACACTTTTTGAACCTTGATGTAAACTTTACAATATCTATAAAAGCTCTCTATAATAAAATTTAGGAACAAATCGTTTTCTCATTATGGCTTTCATGTCATCCCATTACTTAATAGGCCAAGCTCTAATAGTGGAGCAGCCAAACTCTAATACCAAATAATACGAACCTTTTGATCATGTGATTAAACAACTCAAAATGAAGATGATACAACTCCTAAAAAGCCAAAAAATCAAGTTTCATAGGAGTGTGACATAAAGGAAATATGTCCCAAGGCACCATTACTATTGGAACAAGAAAACCTACCTAACGAATACCAATTTGTGAACGAGAAGTATAAGGAAGATGCCATAAGGTTAGTTAACCATGATAAGTCAAATTTGTTCACAACAAAGAAAAACATGTTGCATCACGTAAAACAAAAGTTTATTTCATAAATCTTTTATTGCTGAAAATTTCAGCTTACAAAACCTTGTATAATAATTCAACTAGTAACCCTAATGATCTCAAAACTTGTGGGCTAATATTTAACCACTTACAATAAACCCAAAGTATATTAACTAAGCCCAAACATGAAGAAAAATAATAAAAATAACAAATCTGACATATAAACTAAAGTTGTTGCACCTAATTAAACAAAATAATCTAAGATAGATAATTTTTCTAATTTAAATAATGTCATGGACAAAATTCTCATCCTAGAAACACTAGGATCTTTATTTCTACCTTCATATATCCAAAACAAGCTAATAAATTGATTGTTGAAGTTGCCTTCCTTTTAGTTTTCTTATTTATCTAGGATAATTAATTGTAGCTTTAAAGAATTCTCTCCTAACATGAAAATCATTGTTACCTTCCTTTAACCTTCATTATAGGATTAAGAAACTCCTCAAAATAAGCTAATCAATCTATCATTAGATATCTTCAGCCTTTCTTTCCTTGTGTTGCTAGGATGAATAAGAAATCTTTGTAAGAAAATGATTTTGAAACATTAATGAGTCCTTACCATAGTTGAAAATTATGTTACTGTCAATTAAAGATTATTGTAGAACTATAACATTCTCAAAACAAGATGCCACATTCTTGTAGAAAATTTTTTTTTGCTAAATAAAAAGTCCACAAGGTAAAAGGAAGTAAATAACAAAATTTATATAGCCTATTCTGACCCATATCATAAGGCCTTCCCAAACTTCGATTGACTTGAAATTTTATCCCAACATAGAAAATATTCTGGGAAACTGTGGGTAAATTTTCAGCCCAATCCAATGGTCTAATTGAGAATTATGATTATTTCTGTAAAACTAGACAATAGACACAATTACTCTAGAATACAAATTTCTTCGTTCAACCCTTTCTTAGACCGTATCAATTTTGAAGTGAATTTATGTTAGTTTTAGGTGTATAAAAAACATGTATCTAGATTTAATATATGTTAATTTTTATTTTTAAAATATTTATAAAAAAAACTTTTAATTTCAAAGTTATCCAACTCTTTTTTAAGTAAATAAGTCTAACTGTTTTGAATCAGAAAGTAATCATCTTTCTTCTTCTTAATCAATAGTCATTTTCCAAATTAGCTAGGTCCATACTCGTTTTCTTATTTTTTTTTAACCAATTCCTTGAATCTTATATTTTTTTGTAGATTGGGAAAAAACTTTACTTCTCAATTCGCACCTTCTCTGTAAACTACCATCTCTCTATCTTTAACAATCTCAATATTCATTATCTTTCAAAGTATGAAACTTTGTGTCAATTAATCCAAGTATGAAACATTTTATTTCGGGCAAATTTTAGAAGAAAATTGATGCTTTGTTTCTCTCTTTCCTATGAACCGTATTTGATTATGTTATTTGATATAGCTGGTAACCAGATATCTACAACTATTTACCAATTTTAGAAATTAATCTATTGAAAATAAAAAACATGTATCAATTTTGAAGTGAATTTATGTTAGTTTTAGGTGTATAAAAAACATGTATCTAGATTTAATATATGTTAATTTTTATTTTTAAAATATTTATAAAAAAAACTTTTAATTTCAAAGTTATCCAACTCTTTTTTAAGTAAATAAGTCTAACTGTTTTGAATCAGAAAGTAATCATCTTTCTTCTTCTTAATCAATAGTCATTTTCCAAATTAGCTAGGTCCATACTCGTTTTCTTATTTTTTTTTAACCAATTCCTTGAATCTTATATTTTTTTGTAGATTGGGAAAAAACTTTACTTCTCAATTCGCACCTTCTCTGTAAACTACCATCTCTCTATCTTTAACAATCTCAATATTCATTATCTTTCAAAGTATGAAACTTTGTGTCAATTAATCCAAGTATGAAACATTTTATTTCGGGCAAATTTTAGAAGAAAATTGATGCTTTGTTTCTCTCTTTCCTATGAACCGTATTTGATTATGTTATTTGATATAGCTGGTAACCAGATATCTACAACTATTTACCAATTTTAGAAATTAATCTATTGAAAATAAAAAGATACATCCTATATTTTTTTTTATAGGTAATAATACATCTTAAGGATAATGTTTTTTATATATATATATATTTTTTATTATATCTTATTCCCCATCAATTAAACATGATAAAAAATATATAGTTACTTTATCTTATATATTATTATCAAATATAATTTTATTTATGTCTATAGTTCTGTCTTTTTTCTTCTTACTAGTTATCTCTGTCCTTTTTATTTGAAAACATTAACGAAACATTATCTAAAAATGTTCTATTGTTTTAAAGATAAAAATAAATAGCAAAGGGATATCCAATTTTTTATAATCTTCGTTTGGATAAATAAGAAGAAAAATAGGGGCAATAATTATCTTTATTCAAATAGACAATGAATATTAAATTTTATAAATACCTTTTGAGTTGAAAAAGAGAGATAAACTGAAAAATAAGGTTAAAAAGGTTTTATTTATGCATAAAATTGGGAAAGAATAATGGTAGAGTAGGAAGTTTCTATGAAAAAAGTTATAAAATAATTCGTTTTGTAGGTTAAAAAATCATTTTTAGATCCTAAGCTTCTCTCTAAAAGGCTTCTCTTCCCAAGCATGGGTAGAATGTTTGTATTCTTCATTTTCCTCTATTTACTTCTTTTCCAAATGCATTATTTAGAGCTATTTATATTTCTGATAGTTAAATCATATTTTTTAAAAATGAATTTCAACTGTTGGATCAAATACAAAAACACCTTTTAATTTCTCCAGCAATTAATTGGATCACAACTTTGAATTTTGACCATTCGACTACTCGATCGATCCCCAGCACCTATAAATAACCCTTACCCCTTTAATTTTACCACACTAAGAATGGACAAGCACCCTTGAGATAGGATAAAAAAGTATTTGTTTATGTCAAAATATAAAGAATATTATAGACAACATGTTTAATTCCAATACAGTTTTTATTTTGTCATTTTCTCTAAATTGAAAACAATATAATATGAACACATTTTTTAGTTTTTTAACATGTTATATATATATATATATATATATATATTTCATTGGAGAAGAAAAACTAAAATAAGAAAGCTAATTATATTTTAAATATTGTACTATGATTTTTTTAATAACTAATTATTTTTATGTAAGTTTAAGAGCATACGCATCCATGCTATTCATTGTTTTTTTGCTAAATTTGAGCTAAAATAGTTAAAAAGCTATCTTAGCTAGCTCTCTAAAAACAATAATGCCATGTTTTATAATTATTGTTTTTTTGTTAAAAACTCAATGAACTTAGTGTTTTAACCAAAATCTTCTGTTGTTGATAACATGCATGAAGAAACAAAAATGCCAACAATAAAGTTGAAAACATGCACATTATAAATAAATAAATAAATAAATAAATAATTACTAAAATATTTTTCTAATTTATTTCTACAAGAATTTCATCTATTATTTAAGCTTAGTCCTCCTTGGCAATGCAAAACAATTTTTTTCAGAGTAAATCCTCAACTTCATGATCATGGTATATGTCTGAGGTTATTTGAAGAGTGTATACCATATGACTTTATTAGACAACCAAGAGTTGAGAAGTCTAAAGGAATTCAAAGCAATATTCACTACTGAGTAAGTATGCATTTGGAGGAACTGAAATCAAGATGATTATAGAGCTTTCCTGCAACAGGCAAACTGAACTATTGAATTCTTGATTGTTAGGAAAATTGTGGCTAAGCACATCAATATAATAAACTCCAACCAAAAAAAAAAGAAGCCAGATTCCTGACCAAGAACCAATTCAGAACAAAATTTTTTAAATAAGTTTCTTTTTTTTAAAAAAAAAACCTAGAAAATGAAACAAAAATGACCTAATCTCTTTCAAATCTTTTACAAAACCTAAATACTGTTAGAGAATAATATAAATCATATCTTGGATCTTATCTAACAGTTATTATTGAGTTAAGATTATTATTTGACATAATATCAGAGTCAAATACTTGTAACCAACAAGTGATTACGAGTTTGAATATCATCACTCTTATCTCACCTCCTATTATTAGGCTAGCTCTTAAAACTACAGTATTGTCACGAACCTGAATGGAGGATGAATTGCAGTTTCTCTGTTTTTAGTGCACATGCCATCAAATGGTGGCCTTGAGAATGAAAATGAGAGCAAATATTTAGATTATTTTACCCGTGAAGAATTTTTCTATTTTTTATGTAAATTATAAAAATAGAAAACTACACAAAACGTGTTTAATGTTGGTTTCTATTTATTAAAGTTTTTTTAAATAACTGTAAAACATAAAAAAAAAATGTTTTATAACAAACAAGAACTTTGTTTGGTTTATCTAATTTTTTATAACAATTTCTTTTTAAGAATAAGCCAAATAAAACCTATTTTATTTTTAAAAAAGTGTATTCTATTCGCATATTTCTGTAATTTTTCATGGAATAATATTAAAAATAAATTAAAAATTAGAGATGGAGACCGTTAAAGGATTTTTTTTGAAGCATACACAATCCTAGCTTTTTAGAGGTGTGCGCAAAATGAATTAGCAAAGATAGTGAAAGCTAAATTGGGCCGGGATAGCTAGCCTTTATCCCGTGTGGGAATATATATATATATATATATAAAATTTGTTTTGTATTAAAAAAGTAGTAAAGTTTAGAAGAACTCACAAAACACTTGAATCTTATTATCAATTCTTTAATTGTCAAGAGGCTATTACAATCTCTTGAATGGCTAAGGAATAGTAATAATCTTGTGTCAAATCATTTATCTAATTAAATAAAGATATCAATTTCTAAAACAATTTAAGAATGAAATAAATATTACATTAACACTTGGTTATTAAACAGAAACCGAGAAAGAAAAGCGAGCATATAGTTTTTGGCAAAGAATCATGACACCTTCCTTTCGATTTATAAGGGTGCCGCCACCACATGGAATAACATGACTTAAAATTTGTTACAATTGGTTTCAAGTTCAACTCTATACTTATAGTTGTTAATATTGATGACTATTAGAGACTTATCTGATCGTTAACTTCAAGATCCATGAGATTTAGTCGAGGTACGTGTAAACTATCCTCTACAAAAACTAGAAAATAGTGGTGCAACCTTGAACCAAAAAAAAAAAAACCATGGTTTGACCCGAAACTAAAACAAAACAAACAATTAAACCAAAAACATATCAAAACTATATATATAAAAAACAAAAATAAAAAAGTTTATGATGAAAAATAGATTAAACTAAGTAGCAACAACTAAGTCTTTCTAGAGAGGGAAAAATAGATTTGTAGATAAAAAAAAGAGAGCCAAAACTTTTCTTGAGGATTTTGCTATCTTTGTAGGTGATGGTGAACTTCACCGCTAGCATATAAAGAACAAGGAGAAGAAGCTACTTTATATCCATTTATTTTCTTTCTTTAATCAACAACGATAAGTGAAGACACATCGCCACTCTTTTGGCAAATCCAACACCATTCAAAAAGGCTTAACAACTATTAAAGGCTAACACAAATCTCAAATGTTATTTGAAAATACCATTTAGCATGAGTTTGATTTGAAAGAACATTTGTGATGTGTCGCACGAGCCCGCGCAGTGTCTTGGCAGTTTTGTTGATTTGTTGTGGGAGTCGTCACCTAGTTGTTTGGTTCAAGGTCACTAGGAAACCCGGGTGTACTGGTCTTGTCAAAGATTCGAGGGTAAGGGACTAGTTATGGCTAGGGAAGGTATTAACATACCTACCTAAGGTAAGCTACTATGCGCTTTGATATGGTTTAAAGATTTTGATTGTTGTCTAGTTAATGGTCAGTTTTTCAAAAGTTGAAGAAAAATTCTCCTCAGTAAGGAGATCCTTATTTTATCAGTTAAAGACAACCTAATTCTTCTAACATTGATATAAAAACAAAACGAAACTACCCTTTAAATTTAATATCAGGATTACATCTTACGTAAAAGTTTGTAATCCTGAATATTAAAAGAAAACAAAATATATTTTTATGGTATTTTTTGAAATATAATCCAAATACTCAAGGCTTTAATAAAATAGTTATTAAATCCCAAAATATATGTAAAAATATATTCTTGACTTTTCATATGAAGTAAGACATATGATTTTCTTTGTATTTTATAAGACACTTAACCATATGCAATTAAAACATTTAATTTATTACAAATTCACACCAAAAACCTATGCCCTAACCATGCCAAAAATTGCAAAGCATGAAAAAACATATGTCTACTATAACTGGCTAGCTTGTAGCTTAGGCAAGGATGAGTATGAGCTGCAACCAACTGTGGTGATAACTTTTTAAAGATCAACGGTCTTGATTTTGCCAAATCAAGACTCCCAAAACCTCCTATCTTTGCCTATAAATAGCTCTCAGAACTCACACCTAAGAGGTAGAAAAGAGAGGAAAAGAGGGAAGAATGGAAAGAATAGAGAATAAGAAAAGAAAAGAAAAAATGGAGAAAGTATATAGTGCAAACCTTATGATCATGTGATCATGCAACCCACAATCAAGATTGAAATTTGATATTGAAAAGCTAAAAGAGGTCTGATAGAAGTGTGACACAATGTAAACATGTCCTAAGATACCAGCACTATTGAAATTAAATCGAATGACATTATCGCGGGGTGATGTCATGCTCACGCTCTTTAATGTGAGCCTCCTGAGAGGTGTTATTGGGAAAATAAAGGGTTTCGGGTTTAATCATAAAATTATGATTGTAAAATTCAAGAATCGTCACCTAGTATTAAGGTTACTAAGAAACCCATGGTTTGCGAAAGTCTGAGTAAGGGATTGATTGTGCAAGGGGAAGACGCATCACCCCCAATACACCCTACTTAAGGTAAGTTGCATTATTGTTTGATTGTTTTTTTAGGTCAAGTTTCTATCCATTGGTCTTCTTCTAAGGTCTAAGGTAGATATCCCTTTCCTATCCATTGGTCTTCTTCTAAAGTCTAAGGTAGATCCCCCTTCGTGAGAGAGTCTCTATCTCATTGGGTTCAATTCTAACCATTATAAAGTTCAAATTTTAACATCGCATATATTTTACACTTTGTATCTCATTGTACTTTATTGTGCAGTTTTACACCCCAAATATTAAAGTCTACTTCTAAACCTTAATATAAAATAAACAAAATGATTGGTGAAGGGTTTTTGACATTTTGACCAAATCCTAACTGATACTTATAAACTAATTATGATATCCATTTTTTGCTTTCTAAAACATGAGAAAGATGCAATTTTTTTGGTTTCTTAATTTTTTTTAAGAAATGTTTTGGAGAAAACCAGATATTTTAATACGGGATCTATATCTTATAGTGTAAAATACAACACTATATTATGCAAAATTAGTAGAAAAACATGCGAGAAAATCAGAAATATTTTGAAATGACACTTGGATTTTTTTTTTAGAATTTTTTGTTTTTTTATATATAATATATATTATTATTATAATTATATTATTATTAAATATATTGGGTTGGGTTGGACCTAGCTGGGTTGGGCTGATATTGGCTCAATAGATCTGGTCTTTTTTTTATCTGGGCCGGCACAAGTTTGGCCCAAACTTGAGGAGGGAATCACTTTTCCCCATTGATGCCTTGCATGCAGAACGAATTAACATTACAAATGCATGATGATGGTAGGGGGGATGAAGGAGAAGAAGAAGGGGAAATGGATTACCTGGCGTATGAAGTTGTTGATGGTCTGGCCGTGGGGCTGGTGGAGAGGATGGCGGTCAGGCCGATGGTGGGTTGCTAAAGGAGGAAGAAGAAGGTTTACAGAGGAGAGAGAGAGGAGCTCGGCAGCGTATTTAATTTGGTAAAAATAAATTTGGTCTCCTAAAATTCTAATCTTCTTAATTATGTCTCAATTGGGCTCCCAAACTTATTTTTTCACCAATTAAGTTCCTAATAAAATTAAATTGACTCATTTAAAGTATAATTAAGTCCTTACACCTAATTAAATACTTTAATTGGACGTAAATTAATTCTTAAATATAATTAAACTTTAATTTGGCCCATGATTAAATTAGATTGGCCTACTAAAAATCAAATTATATCCCTAGGCTTAATTTCTATGCAAATTTGTCTAATAATCATGTAACTTGACCTTGAATTTGCATTGTCTTTTTAATTTTGGATAAAATGGGGTACAATTAGGCTCTCGATTTTATCCAAAATTGTAGCTTGATTTTTTCTATATGTAAAATCTTTTCAGCTTGCTTTGGCCAAAATGTCAGCCCTTTTGCTATCATTATTTTATTTTTTATTTTTATTTTGAGAGAAAAAAGGTGAATTTGGGGAATAACCTAAAAATGAGTTATGATAGACACTATGAAACCAATTAATTTTCAATAAGTTGGTTTAGTTCTTTCAAAAACCAAAGAATGCAAGAATAGCTCTTATACACAATCTAAAAATTCAGAATGATATTATTCAATGACTGCTAAATTTTAGGCTTACAAAGAGTTTAAATACTCTTTGAAAATAACCATAATGGATCTACCCTTGTGAACTAAATTGGTCCACTTAAAAAATTAACCAAAAACATATATTGACAAGTCGAAAACACTAGTCTAAACAAGTCTTAAATCTTAGATAAAAACCAAATATCAATTAAGCTTGAATAATCCTTAGATTATAACTAAAATAATAAAAATAAAAATCACAAGTTAATTCCCTATGCTGCCATGAGAAGAGAATAAGAAAAGAAAATAATACAAATCTGATATAAGACTTATTTATAGCCTACAATACCGCCTAATGACCCTAAAAACCAAGGGAGACATTGTCACACCTATAGTTTCCAAGATAGAAAAAGGATTTTAATCATAGTCTTATATTTATCCTTCCATCACTAGGAAAAACAATTAAAGTTGCTGAAATATTTTCCTTGCAGATATAGGAAACTTTGTTGCCACCTTATTTCTCTTTTAAGCTTTGATTCTTTGTTTTCTTTTGTTGTGTATTCTCCTCACCTAACATGAAAATAAATTAAATAAGATATCCTAATACATAAAGCAAGAAATAATTGTTCCCACACCCAATATGGAATCCACAATTAGTATAGAATCCACAAAGCACATGGAAACAACATAAAAACAAGGTCGGTCTAAACTAGTGCAAAATTGGTAGCCTTGTTACCAAAAGTTCATGGTCTGAATAAGGTTGGATTAGGACTCTCTTGCGCATGAATTAAATGCAATAAGGCCTCCATTTGGTGCTCCATGGGATCACTAATTTATGTCGTGGTTGAAACTTACTAGTCCATTTAATGCTTCCTTTAATGCCTTTATTTTAGAACTTGTAATTGGCCCATTTGGAACATGTAATGGATCCTTATTGATGTTCATGGGCTGATCCTCATCAAGATTAAGAAAATGAAGAGATATAAAGAAGAAAAAAAGTAAAGGAAAAGAAGAAACAGTGAACCCTTAGGTCATTGCCTCTTGCAACTCAGACGGCTAAACCATTGAAATCAAGGTTGTTGTAGTTACCAAGGTTGATACTCAGGTTTTTGAGTTGGTTCTTTGAGTTGAAGGAGTTTTGGGATAGCAATGATGTCTCAAGAAAGTAATATTAACTTTAAGAAACCTCTATAACATGCTAGATCAACTATAACATTTTATTTTCTTGAAGAGGGCCATGAGAACACCACATCCAACAACTATTTCAGGTGAGTTTCTGCCTTTTTTGTGTTAAATCCACTTTATTTGGTTTCTTTTGTTGTTATAACTTGTTGTGATCATAGACAATAAATTTTGATTTGGTGAAATGCAAAACATGAATTTATCTAGGGTAAGAATCCATAAACATGAACCTTCCTTGCTTTGGTTTTGGCTCTTTTCTTTGTTCTTTATTTAATGTTCTTAGTTAATATTTGCTAATAATATGGATAAAAGAATTGGGAACTTAAACTCTTGAAAAATGAGAGATTTTTAGTTATATTTGGTTTTAAAATAATAAAAATGATGTGTTTTAGGTTTCGTGGTTTGATTAAAACAAGGTTGGGTAACTAGGGTTAGTTATGAAAGCCTTTTTTATTATTTTTATTTTTATAAAATTTAAAAAATAGTGTTCGTTATGGTTTAAGTTAAACTATATAACTCTTTCAAAAGCAATTATAGGGTTTTTGGATGTTGGTAGTTGGCCATTTCAAATTTAAATTACTTAGGATCCATGAAAAATATTGTTAGGATTTGTGTTTGGTTTGTTTTTGTTAAAGAAATGAATCAAGTTTGGTTATTTTAGAAATCGATAATCATAAAAGGAAGGTTCTTTCTTAAACTGACTTTTGGTTAAATGTTGAAATATAGTTTCTTTAAATATAAAACATGTTTGTTCATATTATAAGAACATGTGTGGAAGAGTTTTTATTTTTTTCAGACAGTGGTTAGATGTGAAATGTTTGGTGTGGGAAGACCATCTAAACACTAAGCATGCTAGTCTTTGGGGTTTTCAATTCATATCACAAGTAGAAGCATTGTTTAGTTGATGACTTATACTATAGATATGTTTATTTGGGGTTTTTACTCATGAGATATCATGTTTAACTTGTCAATAAATGTGTTGAAATGTAAAGTTTAATTCTTTGAGTTTCATTTTGTTTTAACTTTAAGGTGCATGATCTCTTTTCTTTGTTTAGAATTTATGTTTTGTCCTTGTTTGTAATAAAATATGAAAATTATAAGCTATAAACATGGTATTGATTTCTTAGCAAAGGCATGATTAAATAATATAAGGCTTGGAATCCTTTGTTCTAGGATTTATTTTGTTTATATAGGTTGTTAATTAAAAGATTAGCTTGATTAAGATTTAAGAAATCAAGGTTATTTTAACCAATGAAATCTTCTATTTTTAGCGATTAACTTCAAAATTCTTATAAAAATCTTAAATCGATAAAATTTTCTATTTTAGGGATTAACATCAAAATGTTCATTAAAGTTCTCAAATTAATAAAGTCTTTTATTTTTAGAGATTAATATCCAGAATGTTTCGTAAAATTCTCAAATCGATGAAATCTCATATTTTTAGGGATTAACATTAAGAATTTTATTAAATTCCTCAAATTTATGAAATCTTTGATTTTTAGGGATCGAAGTCATAGTTTTTTCTAAGATTCCTAAATCGATAAAATCTCCTATTTTTATGGATTAATGTAAAGAATTTCATTAAAATTCTCAAATCAGTGAAATCTCCTATTTTTAGCGATTAACGTTAAGAATTTCATTAAATTTCTCAAATATATGAAATCTTTAATTTTTACATATTAAGGTCAAAGTTTTTGCTAAGATTCCTAAATCAACAAAATCTCTTATTTTTATGGATTACCGTTAAGAATTTCATTAAAATTCTTAAATCAGTGAAATCTTCTATGTTTAAAGTTAACTTCCAGATTATTTTGTAAAATACTCAAATCAATGAAATCCTTTACAAGAATTTCATTAAATCCCTTAAATCTATGAAATATTTAATTTTTAGGGATTAAGGTCAAAGTTTTTACAAAGATTCCTAAATCGACAAAATCTTCTATTTTTATGGATTAGTGTAAAAAAAATTCATCAAAAATCTCAAATCAATGAAATCTTCTATTTTAGGGATTAACGTCAAATCTTTCATTAAAATTCTTAAATTGATGAAATCTTTTATTTTTAGAGATTAACATCCAGATAGTTTTGTAAAATTTTCAAATCGATGTAGTCTTTTATTTTTAAGGATTACCATCAAGAATTTCATTAAATTCCTCAAATTGATGAAATATTTAATTTTTAGAGATTAAAGTCTAAGTTTTTGCTAAGATTTATAAATTAATAAAATCTTTTATTTTTATAGATTAAGATAAAAAATTTCATTAAATTTCCTAGTAAAGAGTGGGATTAGACTTTTATGGGTAATGAAGGATAAGAAAGTTGATAGAAAAGATGGAGTGCTGGAAGAGGTGATTGGACACAATTGATGGAAAGGCTAAAGAAAAAGAGACTGGTGGTGAAGAATTGGTTAAACCAAGAGGGTATATTAGGTCACCGAGCAATTGGTGGATTTTTGAGTCAATTTTGGTGGAATTCAGTAATTAAATTGGGATTAAAGCGTATCTATTTTTCAGTTTTATATATATATATATATATATATATATATATATATATTTTCTTACTTTAAATTAATAGTTTTTTATACTTTTAAATTATTTTAATATACTGATATTTACTCCGTCAATCAATGCAGAGACGAGGGTTAATAGTTCGGGGTGGGATGGAGAGAGTGGTGAATGGGGCAGAAATCGCAGAAAGGATCCAAGCAATGATGGGGAATGAATCATTGAGAGGTCAGGCAATGTTCATCAGAGAACAGGAGGCTAGGAAGAAGTTCTGAAGTCATGAAAAACAGTGTCCTTTGTTCGAGTGTCTGCATCTTTATTGTCATTACCATATATTTAAAATGTTCATCGATACAAGATTAGAAACGGGATAAAGGAAGCAAGTTACGCAAGAGATCAGATTCATTCAAACCATAATCGCATCAAAGCTATATAGCTTACTTCAACAAGGCATAACCAAACGTCACTTCTGTTCCTTACATGTCTGATAAAAAAAAGCACGAAGAAAAACCTGGCTAATACTGTTACTATTTAGTCAAGGTCTTGCTCTTTTTCTTGATAAGTTTGAACTAATTAAGCCAGAATAGACTTTTTTGAAATGAGATCAAAAGATATTCCATTTTGTTCGAGCTGTTCTTGGAGATCTGTCGGGCCAAATACTATCCCTGGAGGAAAAACTCCTCCCTTCGGCAGATTATCACGGTGGCTTAGAAGAATAAGAGCACATTGAACTAAGATGATTGGGGTTGTTAAATAGCCGATCTCAGGTCCCACTACTCGTGTTGTTATTTCCATATCTGGTTTCTTTTTGTCCTGAGAAATACTCATGTCACTAAAGCCGCGTCCAACAAACCACATCTTGAATGAAGCACTTCTCACCTCATCATCTGAGGGACCCTTCTTCCTGAACCAACCAAGGCTAAAAAATGAAGGGAATTTTAAGAGAAGCCACCTCCCAATAGCATTTCTACCTAAGAGGCCAATGAACATGCCAACTGCAATGAATCGGAAGACTCCCAGTAGAGTCTTAGAGCCTAGCTTCACCCCAAAATGGGCTGGTTTCACTGTTGACCAGAAAGCGTCCCTCTTTTCAATCTGTTCAGGACTCTCATTGAGTCCAGGAAGACCATGAGGGTTTTCTGTCAGAGTTGTAAGAGTTCTACGAACAACAACAGAATCTGCAGAAGGTAGCTTCACAGCCCAAAGACCAATCTCCTTTTGGTGATCTATCATTGGTCCTTTGGTAGGAAAGGGACCAGGAATCTGCAAGAACAAGGGAATCAAAGAGATTAGCTGCAAGCATAATGCATGCATCTTGGTACTTTGGGAGGGAAGAGATCAGGTATCTGCAAAAATGCAGGTGAATTGGCAACATTAGCTACATCTTGTGATGCAACTAGGAAGCATAATGCATGCATCAAAGATTGTTTGTGTTGATAACTAGGCAAACTTTGTTGATGCATATGGTAAAAGAAAACCAAGGAAATGATAATATTTTTTCCCTACTAGAGCTAGGGACCAATAACAAATTTAACCAAACAGCAATCAGACAGACATTTGGAAATTATCTAGTAAAACTCAAATATTATTGCTATTGGCTTATCCTGACTCGGGAACAGACCAACATCATGTCATTGAAGACAATTCATATCCAGAGCATTTTAGATAACACCTCGGGTAAACTTCAATTTTTTATTAGTGCTAGCATCCAAGTAATAAATGAATGCTAAAAATGAAGACTAGTGCACCAACCCATTGCAACAATCTCCCATCTTGCATTGTTCCTTTGCAATACTCAACATGCAAAGTACAGTTTATGTTTCCCCTTCAATTTTTCTTTTTCTTTTTATTCAAGAAAGATTTGAAAGTAAAATAAACCAAAGCCATGCAACCTCTTCACCACTTGATTAGGGCAAAAGCATAAAGGAGCAATCATGAGAAAGATATAAAACACACTGCTGCTTAAATGTTGACAAGTTCAAGAAGAACGCAAGTCAAGAATTGAACCCTTAAGAAAGACACTACCACTGACACACAATATTAATAATATAATTAGAGCTGAAGGCACAGCGACATTTTCATCATCACCGCTACTGATACAACCACCAACATTACCCACGCACAAATATAATTCACTGGCACCTGCCACCACCACTAGCTAGACCATCACTGCTGCTACAATCAGCATATTACAGTTGCTGAAACCACCATCACCATGGCATTACCAATGACATTCTCAGTCAACATGATAGGCCATCATAATATTATCATAACTAAATTATGTGCCTACTGTATACTTTTCCACCATCAGGGCCCTCCAACAACAGAAATTACAAGTAATGGTGCCACTGTAGTGGTGGAAGCTAGACATTTATTGTCGCAGGTATAAACAAGGCCTTCAACATGTGCATATTGCAGCGCACACAATAGTATATAGATCACAGTTTTTGTATAAAAAGTCCATTAGCTCAACAGTAGTAACTTAGGTACCTTGTTGATATTTGCATGGAAGCAACAGAGTACTCACCCCACCAGCCTTCAGAGGACAAATAAAGAAAGAGCAGAGGCAGGGGGGAAAGACATTACAGAGGAATGTTTTCAAAAAACTAAAGCAATGCTAGCTTATTCATGAGTTTCTATTAAATAAAAATAAAATCCACCCTTCTCTTGCAGCAAAGGGCCAAAACAGTGGCTACACAACCTAAAAATTCCTGTTGCTAAACCAAATGGAACCTTCACTTTTATTTAGGTACTATTAAATGCATTTCAACTTAATAATCCCACACAGGACTTCAGAAGCCTCATTAAAGAGTGCCTTAGTATATTTCATTCTATATTACAAACCATTCTATGCCAGATGTAGTAGGCCTATAATCTTCACCAGTTGATATGTTTCTTCTAGTGAAAATAAACTAACTTAATTCAAAGATTGAAAATGGAAACACGAACTAGACAATTGAAAAATGGTTATAATTTACGAGACTTGTTAAAGTGATTTCATTAGACAGGATTACAGTTTAGCATATTATCACAGTGTGAAGTGCAACCAAAGTTAAGAGCATTTTTAGCGTGTTATCGATGCACACTTACCAATAATTAACATATCATAATATAGTTACGTGCAAACAAACAACATAAACCACAATTGATTTATAATAATGTTCACAATCAGAGGGATTGACCTGCACTTTTGTTTTGCTTTCATTAAAAGGAAACCATAAGACAAACAACAAAGTTCTTACAGCTGGCCTTGCTCTTTTGGGCCTTGATCGCCTCAGCTCCACCAACTGCTCGACATTGGCAACTCCCAGAACCGCGGATTCATATGTGCCAAAATTCCCAACAATCCTTTTCTCCGACTCCAGATTCAAATAGGCCTCAATTTGGTTTGGTGCAGCCGGACCCACCCAATGCTTGGAATTAAACATCCATCCCAATTCAGCCGGAACCGAATCAAACCCACAAGCAGAAACCACTAAAGAACCTGTCTCCATTGCCTTCTTATGGTACTTCACCTCCATTCTCTCCATAAACTCAGGCTCCCCACATATATCCAAGTAATCACAGCTAGCATTATTTTCAACAAACAAAAAACCCCATAAAAAACTACACAAAAAAAATCCAATTTACAAGCATCATTTCTTCATTTAAGTTACAACACCAATTATCCATAAGAACACAGAGACATAACATAGAGAAAAAATAAAAACAAGGGTACCCAGTTTCTGCACAGGCAGCGACAACAGGCTCGCCAAGGAGGCGAAAGGGACCGACACAATTGAGGATGAGCTTGGATTGGGAGCAGAGGTGGTGGAGAGAAGCAGGGTCGGTGGTGTCAGCGGTGAGGATAGGAATTGGAGGAGGGTGGTCGGGGTGGGAAGCCCATATGAGGGTTTGAGCTAATTTGGTGGGATTGCGACCAGCAAGGGCAAGAGATTTAAGAGGAGAAGAAGGGACATTGAGGAACTTGAGGGCTTCTTTGACAACATATTTTCCAGTGAAACCAGAAGCTCCTAAGATTATTAGATCATAGAGAGGAGGTTGTGAGACTGGAGACTGGCATGAGTTAGCTTCCATGTTTTTGGTTGAATCTCTCGGGAGATTTTGGTTTGCTACCGTATATAGACTTTCTGAAGTGTTTTTTACTTAAGAAAACCCTTTAATTAAATAATAATTTATGCATTTATTTCATTAAATAAATTAAAAATTATTTTTATTAATAAATACAAAATAAATATTAACAATAATTAAAAAATAAACTGAAAGAATCAAGAAATAGATATTAATTAAAATATTTAACACATGCGATCTACCTTATTGTTTTGTTTAATAAAAATATTTTTCTATTTAATTTCTGATAATAAAAATAAATATATACACGATAGATATTAAATAAAATCAAATAAAAAAATATGGTACAACAAATATTAAAATATATATATATATAATCATTATATGCTAATACAAGGTATAAATTAAACGATATTTTACAAAAAAAACTAAATTAAAAAATTGAGAATAAATATAAATGTAGATATTGATCTCGAAACACAAGCTATGGACTCGAATGTATTTAATAATTTTATTTTTTAAAAATCAATATTTTATTTGATAAAACAATAATAAAAATACATTCATAGCAAAGTGATCAAATAAAATTAAAAAGTAAAAATTAAATAGAGCTACATAGAAAAAATACTTCTAAATATCAAAAAAAATGGTGAAATCTTCTTCGTAAACTAAGTAAAAATTATATTTTATTACATTAAAAAAATCATAAAATTTTGATAAAATAAAAAAATAAAAAAACTCAACAAAAACCTAATATTGAATGATGAAATTAAAAAAAATGATAAAAAAATCAATGAACAAAAAAAAAAGCCTAGATGACCCAACACACCTTGTCTTAAAAAAACTCAGGCATACATGCCAGGGCTAACTATTTTTTTAAAGGGTGGACAACTTAAAAACCCTTTATTTGTTTGAAAAAAATAGACAAGCGACATGTCATCTATTGTGGTTGACGATGTGTCGCATGCTAGCCTACTTTCAAGCTATTGAAAGGAGGGCCATGGGTTTTTTTGCCCAAAAAACTTTATTTCCAATCCTTTTTTTTATTATTGAAAACACTCTATACGCCTCACTAAACCCATCATTGACCTCTAAAAACATTAAAAACAGCCTAAACCACCAAAATCAACCTGAAATAATAAAACAAGTGTTCCGGCTCATATCTATCATCTCAGGCAATGGGAAGGGAAAAGAACACCTAAGCGAAACTTCCTTCATTGAATGGAACCCGTTAACACTAAATTTGATTTTTTTATGGTCGTAATCGGTGTCAACTGAAAATTTTTGTCTTTCACTGAATTTCAGTCATTCTTTATCTCTTCTCTAAAATGAGAAAGTAAAAAATTAAAAAAATAAAGTTTTACACCAAAATTAAATTTTCAAAATCTTGAGGGACCAAAAGTTTATCATTTGAGAAGTAAAAGGACCAAAGTGAACTTTTTTTCCATAATTATGAATATGCCATCAATTTTCTCCATTTTTCTCACTTTGGTCCCCTTTCTTGCAATCTTACCTTTGCTTAACAAATTTGAAGCAGGTCTTCAATTTGGCCATAAAAAGGATGAAATCACCAAAATAAAAAGTTTTATAACCAAAATAAACAAAAATTGTGTGAGTCTACATTCAAATGTGAGAAGGGCAAAGGTTATTGTTTTCTTCCCGTACATTTTAGTTTTTTTCTATAATAATTATATATCTAATTTCAACATTTTAAAATTAATTTTTATACTTTTTTTTGTTGTAGTTTATATCTTTCCCAGTTCCTTTTGTAACTTTGTTTTAGAAAATAGAAAGATTTATGAGAAAAAGTATTTTCTTAAAACAAAATACTATTAAAATAAACACCATCAAATTTAATATTCTTTTTTCAAACTCCAAAGTTTTTTTAAAAAAAAATTATACGGAATAAATTATAAACTAACTTCATATTTTGGGAAGACAAATTAAGGTAGTTGGTTCATGTCCAACCTCTAATAAATTAGATTAAAATGTTAGGAGCTGATTGTACCAAATAAACAAATAACAATGACGAACAAGAGCAAGACAATAATGTTGCGGTGATATCATTTCATAATCTGAAATTCTGAATTTAGAATCTTTTGAAAACTAACACAATTTGAAAAAATTTAAGAGTAAATAACATATTTTTGAAAAGTTTTGAGAATGTGAATGTTGGTAAATGATGAGAATTAATTACTTGTATTGATGTTTGATTTTTTGGATATTGATAAATGTTATGAAATTATTACATAGGTTAATGTTGAACTTTTTTATATTTATTAATGTTGAGAGATAATTTTTCATGGGTTGATATTGATAAATGATGAGAAATAATTGCATTGTTGATATTTCAATGGATCGTGTGGAATCCCTATTCAGTAGATAATATGGCAGCAGCTCTTGTTATATGCACATCAGCTATAGACTTATGGACATCAGTTGTCCCCCTCATATTTTTTGAGCTTGTTGAGTTGCATTGCCCGGACCGTGTGATTCAACAATTTGGCTTTCAGCAACACATCCCGTCTGACATAGATACGAACGATCAGTTGCATTCCAGTAATTGTTCGGATAGGCACGCTGATTATAATTGGATGATTCACCATCTCCAGCATATATCAATGTGGGATGCATGAAGAAATTTCATTTTTAGAGAGGTGCATCCTATAATTTCTGAGGAGGAATATATGGGTTGGTACTTGAGTATAACACGTTGAATCATTACACCTAACCCAATGTAAGTTCCTCCATGCAAGGAGATGGAGTATGAGCCACATGCATGTCAGATTCAGAATGCTATAAGTATTTGTTAATTTTTTTAGGCTTTGACAAAATCATTGTATTTTATTTATGGATTAATAATTTCTATTTGCTTCATATTAGGTTAGATAGTTGCTACATGATGGTCGACGTGCTACGACTGATCTTCGTGATCTCGATGATGATGATGGACTTGCTTCTTATTATGTATCTTATTGGCTCAAGACATGTCGTACTATACTTGACATGTTATGAGAGATATTGAGCCTAGATGAGACCACACAATCAGGTGAAAGTCGTGCTATTGATGAAGCTGGTTCATCCACCCGTCATCACAAAAGATATAGATAGGCTTAGATGTATTATTATGTTGTGTTATTTTTCTAGTTAAGAGTTATTTTTATTATTACTAGTTTTGTAATATTGTTTTTTGTTAATTGTCATATTGATTTTAAAGTTGTCTTACATATTATGCATTTTTATACTTGGTTTATATAAGCATGATTTAATATCATCAAAAAACAAATAAACTTGTGAATAGGTTGTTTAAAATTTTAAATCATTCATTAACAACTTAAAAAATGCAAAAATAAAAAAAATGTTTAAAAAACACATGAATTAATTTGTGATTATAATTAAAAAAAATATAAATGATGTTAAAATATCACACTTTGAATTATAGGTCTAAAGTTCGATAATTTATAGGTCTTGTTTGGCTTTTGGTTGTGGAGGTTTAAACTTAGTTTTACATTGAAATTGGGTCTGAGACACATCTGTTATTCTTAGTAATGGTTGCTTAATGGTTCTAAACAACCACTAATGGTAATAAAAAATGTTTTAAAAAATACTAACCATCATGGACACCTCTTTAAATTTGAGTCGTTAAAAAATTCATGCTGCCTTGAAGGTATTGCAAGTATGAATGTTATGTCCTTCAACGCTGGCATGATATTCACAGGTGAGGTTTGGCTTGCACAAGTTAGGGTAAGGTGGTTTTAAAAGCGCAAGTAGTTCTTGAGCTACATGTTCGCTGTTGAGTAGCTTTTGATACATCTCATTTAAAGGTAGCAGTAATGGGGGTAACTGTTCTTGGATTCTTTGGAAACTCTCAATTCGTTTCTTGATTTGAGGCTTAGGTTTTTTTACAGGAAATGGAGAGTTGAAATTAATGTTGGTAATTTGGGATAAAAGGGATAAAGTGTGGTAGTTTTGGAATTGGTTTTTCTTACACCTGTAGCTACCTTCAACATGATCGACCTCTTTCTTCTTTCCTTCAAAGCTCTTTTTCTCAATAGGTGCATAAATTTTGCCACTCCTTACTCCTTGCTTTATATGCTAAGCTACAGCTACAATGTTAGTGAATTGTTGTGTTGAACTACCTATCATATGCTCGTAGTATGGTGCCTTAAGCGTCTTTCTGAATAAAGTGACCATTTTTTTGTCCAAACATGGGGGAAATTCTTGCGCTGTCAGATCTCTCCATCTTTAAGCGTACTCCCTTATGCTTTTTTTATCTCTTTTTTTTTCTAAATTGGAGAAGCTGGTTTATTAAGAGCGATATCCTTGTTGTACCTATATTGCTTGATGAAAACATCCATTTGGTCTTTCCATCTCTAGATCTTTACATTATCCAGCCTCATATACTAACTCAATGCTACCCCACTTAAACTATCCTGAAAAAAAATGCATCAGTAGTTTTTCATCATGTACTACTTCTGTCATTTTATCATAGTAGTATTTGAGATGACAGGGTATTATGTTTCAGTGTATTTGATGAATTTAGGAACATGAAATTTCTTTGACATCATTATATTTGGAATCAGACACATCTCTACAACCTATATTAGGTCATATAAGTCTACTTATTCAATGACCTTAATTTTGGCTTTCATCGCTGCCATTTTATCTTTATCAACATCATCAGAGATCTTCTTTTGTGAGACTCATTGGTGAATGCATCTACAGCTGTAGGAGCTAGTGCCAGTATTGTTGAATGTACAAACACTAGATTTTGTTGGGGATTCTGAGCTTGTTCTCCCATCCTTTCTTTGAGCGAGATTGTTGCTTAAGTGACAGGTTTATTAGAAAGACCTTCACTAGAGGTATTTTTAAGTGCTAGCTCGAGTAAGCTAGCAGTGCGAACCACACTAGCTTTTAGAGACTCCAATTCTTCTTGCAAATGAGTATCATTGTGAGCACGTTATTTATCTTCCATGTTCCTCTATCTAAGTCTAGTGTTGTACATTTTACAAACTGAAGCCTTTTGGGGATCTATATTTCAACCTGGTACATGTATGGATGTTATTCAAAATGAATGTATGTGTATGTACATGTACATTGAATATGGATTAACCTGTTCGAAGGGCTAATCCATGACTTCTTTATTGAATATGGGCAAAAAGTTGTAGTTTGATACATTGGAGAGTACAAAACAAAAAGGTGGGTCTGAGCCTTAAAATATTTTTTTTACATGCAACAATTCCTCCCATCTAATTACATCATCTCAAACGTTTACCTATATTAAAAAAAAAATCATGGTCTTAGCTCAAAAAATCATGCGAAGTTTCAGGATCATTGATCAAGTTTGCCCTGATGCAGAATGAATTATTTGGGAGTTCATACCCTAAGGGAAGGTTCTAGACCATTATATGAGGGGTAAGCTTTATATCTGTATAAAAAAGGTCTATGATCTATCTAGTGACCACTTTTATAAAGGCAGTACAGGGTTACGGTATCTTTTTTTGTATTTTTTTAAAACATGATAAAAATATGATTTTATCTTTAGAAAATATGCATGAAAAACCTTTAGGATTTGGCTGTATGCACGAAAAAAACAAATTTGTGTTTTTGGAAATAGGAAATTAATTTTTTTTTGAATTTTTTTATTTTTTTAAAAGAAAACCAGGTATATTTAATATCAGGTCTATATCTTACAATGTAAGCCTACAACCTAATATCATGCAAACTAGTTGGAAAAACATGTGAAGGACTCATAAATATTTTTTAAATGCCTTTTTCAAATTTTGATTTTTTTAAAGAAATATTTTATTATTATATTATTATTTATTTATTAAATGGGCTAGACCCATCCTAGCCATCTAGACTGGGTTGAAGCATGTCCAGCCCAATTCAGTCGGGTTAGGTCGACTAGCGGCCCCATAAGCTTCTCTCTCTCTCTCTCTTTTGCTAGACTAGACCCGACCCGACCATTTAGGATAGGCTGAAACGTGTCCATACCATTTTCACTTGGTTTTCCTCTACAGGACGTGAATTAATTCACGTCTTGCATGCATATGGTATATGTAATTGCAAGAGGGAGGGGAAGACAGATGAGAAGATTACCTGGCTCAAAGGAGAGGAGCTGTTAGTGGCTCGAGGTGGAGGCTGGCGTGGTTGAGTAGCTGTTGGAGTTACTCCTGGCGTTGTTATTGGAAATTATTGTATGTAGGGAGAGGAATAAATTATCGGTGGTGGCAATTGTTATCGTTGACGGAGGGAAGATGAGTTGGTAGAGGAGGTTGGGTCATCGTTAGTCGTGATGTGGGTGAGGTTGTAGTGGCTAAGATTGCGGCATAGCAGAGAGAGAGGGAAAAACAGTAATGGAAGGAGAAAAACCAAGTGGAGGTTGATTTTGTTTTTCCAACTTTGGCCTCTAATTTCTCCTGCATCAATGCATGGAATCCACCCTTATTTATAGGGGGTGGAAGATGCACATTTTGTCTTTATTAAGGATAAATCTTGACCCTTGATTCAGCCCAAAAGAATCTCAACAGTTGGCTCAAAGTGGCCATCATGAACTATCAAGTTTTGACAGTTAAAGGTTACTTGAGTTAGCCTATTTAGGCTAGCGTCATACCAATGTGGTGTCAATCAACCAAAAAGAACCATATCATGGTGTAATCAAATATCAGGTCATCATGGCGGTATATGATTTGTCTAGTTTGGTTAAGAGAGAAGTATTAAATGCCCCTAAAAAGTAGCATCCGAACATCTTTTCTGGAAAAAAAAGAAGAAGATGATAAACAGTAACCAGATAACATGTCATGTGGTTCCTTTTTTTTTTTTTTGGCTACTGTTTGGGTAAAAAACTACATCGTTTTAGAAAAAATGCATCGTTTCATTTAAATGAAACAGCATCATTTTGGATTCTAAAGTTTTAATTTAGGGATGTGACCAAAGTTCAATTTTGTCTTTTAGTTTTGATTCATTTAATTGCATCCCTAATTAGTCTAGAACTTTTAATTTTATGCAATTTCACCCCTGCCAAACTTCAATAACAGTCCTGAATTTTAGCACCTTTTTCATTGATGCAACCATATTATTCGATAGTTTTATCCATATTTACCTAGTATTTTACCTATGTTTTATATATAAAATAGCTTGATATTCTTTGTTTTATGTTTTAAAGGCATGTTTGGAAGTAAGATTCAAAAGGAAGTAAATTGGCAGATAATTAGCAGATTTGACCTCCAATCGATATTTTGTGTAGAGCTTGAGCTCTAGAGGTCAAAATAAAGTGATTCTAGTGGCATTAGAAATATAACATCCATACCTTTCTATACATACATGACAAGAAAAATAAAAAGAGAAAGAGCATGGAAATCGCAGAGATTCGAATTGAAAGGGAAATTAACTCCCAGATTCATTGGGCCTTTGAAATTCTGAGACACGTCAGACTCGTAGCCTATGAAGTAGACTTGCCCCCATAGTTGGTAAAAGTTCATTATGAATTCCGCGTCTCCTTATGGTGAAAGGCCGATATAGACCCTACGCAAGTGCTACCCCAAATTCCAATAAAGGTCGAAGAAGACTTAACTCTTGAAGTGAAACCAATGAAGATTCTGGATTGAGGAGAGAAAGAATTGCAGAATAAGAGGATCCTCATCATTAGGATCTTATGGCAAAGCTCGCAAATCTAAAAAGAAACTTGGGAGAGGGAATCTGAAATGAGGAAGAAGTATCCTGAACTGTTCAAAAAACCAGGTATGAAATACGAATTTTAATTTCGAGGATGAAATTCATATTAGGAGAGGAGAATGTAAAACCCTGTTTAAAAAATAAAAAGTGAATTGGTCAATACCAAGAGGAAAACATGAAAGAACTGATCCAAGAATAACCAAAATGATACTAGGATAAAAGCATCTAGCATGGTGGTGGAGTGGTGATAGTGATATTGTTGCTACTAGTGATAGTTGAAGTGGTTAAGTGATAATATATTGTGAGTTAGTAAGTTAACAGTAATTCATTTTTAATAAATAATTGAATTTGTGTTTAATAGTATGTTTCAATTTTTGAATTGTGTTCATTGTTTTGTTATATGTATTTAGATGGCTAAACTACTAAGGACAATAGATTGAGCATTGATACGATCTAAGTATGATCAGATTCAGATTTTGACGTAAAATTTTCTATTATCCAATTCTAGATTATCAATCATAACTTTCAATTCGACCGTTGGATCGGGCTAAGATCTTTACAAGATTTTCTAGACATGTTATATATTGGGTTAAAATTTTAAGTCAATCAGTTTTTGTTAAGGGATTATTTCAAAGGGTCGAATTTGCTAGACAAATCTAGTCAAATTTATTTGGAACTTCGTCTACTTTTTGAACTATATTTAAAGCTACAGAAGGAATTCTACTAAGATTCTGATTAAGTTGGAAAATAGACATTTGTACCTTTCCAGTGATATGTTATAGGCTTGCGAATTCATTCGAACAAGAGAGAACGATGTGTTTGAAGTCAAGACTAAAATCTGTCAAGATTGTGTGAAAATTGAAGAAACATTGTTGTTTCCTTGTGTATTATGTATTATGGATTCCAGTCAATACAAGGATTCTTTAATGCGCTTGGAAACATGTATGGTAGATACTGACTTTCCTATTCTACAAGGATTTCATGTCAAACAAGCAGACATTTATGACAACAACTATTATCCATAGTTTGCAAGAATTCCATAACCATTATGGAATGTATATTGTGGCAAAAAGGCTTGATATTCTTTTTTTGTTCTTTTTCTTATTTTATAGGACTTGCTTATTCAAAAAGGAGATTATAAGAGGCTATTTAAAGGAGATATTTCAGTCATTCCCCCTTTTTTTTATAATAGTTGGAAAAGAAAAGAAACTTTAGCATTTAAGACAACATCTTTCAAGCAAGGGGAAAAAATTAATGAACGACACAAGGGGTTACTTATTCTTCTACAAATTTCAGATTCGGCTACAAGGGGTCCAATACAAAGAAATATAATTTTGAGGTTGTTTTTATAACTTGTATTAATCTGAATATTTTTTAAAGTTCATTTATTTTTTTAATTAATATTTGGGATAATTATATTTTAGTTTTAGCGATTTTATTTCTATTGGGTTTATTTTAGCCTAAAATCAATGTTTACGCTTGTTTTAGGCATTAGGCTTGTTATGCTTAGCTGAGTTTTAATTAAGGACCATTGGTTTGCAGCCCAATATAGGACTGTTAGGGTTATTATTCTAGAACTGTATTATGTTTTATTTTGCTGCAAGTTGGGCAACCTTTAGATATTAAAGAAATTAAGTTTTGCTTGAGCAAACTTCTTCTTTGCAGGGATAGAGTAAATCTGATTTATCAAGGTATAATTAACCTTGTAGTGTCATTTACAATCATCCAATACCTTTGATTCTTAGTTACAAATTAACTCTAAGTAAAAGTTCAACTAAACTTGATTATTCAACTTTTTTGGGGAAGTTATCATCTTCATTGTTGGTTGTGTGACCACATGATCATGAGGTTTGTATCAAGCATTTCTTCAAACTTGAATGAAAGGAATATTTTATCAGTATTTTACAATGTCAACAGGAGAGAAAACTTCAATGAAAAAGTTTTTGAAGACGGTATTCTGTCGAGATTGAAAAATACCAACAGAATCTTCAGTATATGCTAATAGAATATTCCATCGGCATTTTTTAATTGTAATGGAGGGACCAAATTGTATTTTTTACATTTCCATCATGGTTGTTCTATAACAATCTACAGTTCATTTATATATGTGACTGTAGTAAATAAACAGTGATGGGTGGTGTTATTTAATTTATTTTGTAATCGTATTTGTAATGTTTCATTCTAAAATAAAAGATTCGTTTCAATTCAAACTTGTATGGAGTTGCAGACGTGCAGTTGCAGCAATAATAAATAACCTGTCTGGCTGTTGCTCCTTCCAATATTGAATGCTTGCGACCGCATGTACCAACTCCCTTCAACGCTTTTGCTGGCTACGGAATTCACCACAAACCATGTCAGCAAGCATCTACCGACATATTTAATTTTAAATACATGCTCAAGCAGCTCTTCTTTTCTTAGACAAGTAGAATAAGCTCCACCAAAACAAGGCAAAGGCAAATTCATTTACAGAACAACGGAAGAATGCCAAGTTCTAGTGACCGCAAACTTGCTCATGCAGTTCTCCTCCCAAGTGCTGGCATGGGTCATCTCACGCCCTTCCTTAGACTTGCTGCTTCACTCACACTCCAAAATGTCCAAGTCACCTTCATCATCCCACACCCAACAGTCTCACTCTCTGAGTCACAAGCTTTATCTCAGTTATTTGCTTCCTTTCCTCAAATCAAGCACCAGCAGTTTCATCTCCTTCCACTTGACAACCCTTCGGATGACCCTTTTTCGAACATTTCCAACTCATCAAGAACTCCTCTCACCTTCTTTCCCCACTTCTGTCTACACTAAATCCACCCCTTTCTGTTTTTATCACGGACATGAGCTTGGCTTCGACGGTTATTCCCATCACTGAAGCTATTGTAAATATATGAACAGAGGAAAAATAAGATGAAGCTTGGCTCTGTTACTTTAGCCATACGTCAATGTATTATATTTATAGAGATACATTGTAACTATAAGTTGGTAAAATACAAAACAAACTTATTCTAAAGAGAGGGCACAATATTAGGAGACGTTGCTAACAGAATGGATATATATCCTCCATGATATTGCTGCTGCATATCCGGTTGTCACTGCACTGCATATCCTCCAAGATATTGCTGCTGCTGCATATCCAGCTGCTGCACATCAAGCTGTTGCTTTTCTCCTAAAGTATCTGATGATCTAACAGCTATTGGCCTTCCTAATTATGTTCTCTTCACATCATCTGCTAAAATGCTGACATTTTTTCTATGTTACCCCACTTTAGCCGACTCAAAAGCTATGGATCAATTAGATAAGATGGATGTCATCAAAATTCGGGGCCTGGAATTGATGCCCAAATCATGGATTCCCCCACCACTTCTGAAAAAAGGCAATAATATCCTAAAGACCAGTTTCATAGAGGATAGTAGAAAAGTCGCAGAATCAAGTGGAATTCTAGTTAACACGTTCGAAAGCTTTGAGCAAGAATCACTCAGAAAGCTAAATGATTGCCAACTACTCCTGGAAAGGCTACCTTCAGTAGTTCAGTTCTCGCCATTGGACCACTCCCACCATGTGATTTTGAGAAGAGCCAGTTACAGCTAACTTGGCTTGATGATCAACCAGCTGGCTCAGTTGTGTATGTTAGCTTTGGTAGTAGGACTGCTTTGTCGAGGGAGCAAGTCAGAGAGTTGGGTGAAGGGCTGGTAAGGAGTTGGTAGCAGGTTTGTCTGGGTGGTGAAGGATAAAAAAGTTGACACAGAAGATAATGAAGGATTGGAAGAGGTAATTGGAGATGAATTGATGGAGAGGATGAAAGAAAAGGGATTAGTTGTTAGGAATTGGGTAAACCAGGAGGATGTATTAAGCCACCCAGCAGTCGGAGGATTTTTCAGTCATTGTGGTTGGAATTCAGTGATGGAGGCTGCATGGCATGGAGTGAAGATCTTAGCTTGGCCCCAACATGGGGACCAGAAAGTCAACGCAGATATTGTGGAGAGGATTGGACTAGGGACCTGGGTGAAGAGTTGGGGATGGGGTGAGGAGATGATAGTGAATAGAGCAGAAATTGCAGAAAAGATTGGAGAAATTATGGGGAATGAATCATTAAGAATTCAGGCATTGGGCATCAAAGAAGAAGCGAGGAAAACAGTGGGAGTTGGTGGGTGTTCTAACAAAGGATTGTCTGAACTCATCAACATGTGGAGGAAGTTCTGAAGTTATGAGAATATCCTGTATCCTTCCCTTGTATGTTTTGTATCTTGATTTGTCTGTGTCCAGAACGCAAAATTAAAGAGAAACCAAATCCAACCATGCCACAATCACATCAAAGCCAGAATAATTTCAAGGAAGCATAAACTCCCTCCTTTTGTTTTGGGTTTTCTTCTTCTTTTTTTTCAAACAAAAAAGTTTCAACAGATGAACTTGTCAATTTATTACTGATCAGGGGCTTCGGTTGCCAGCTTTTCCTACAACACTCATAACCAAAACGCATCAAACAACATCTTGAACGAAAAACACTTCTCACCTCATCCTAAGAGCGATCCTTCTTCCTGAACCATCCAAAGGCTAAAGAATGAAGAAAATGTTACGAGAAACCACCTCCCATTTGCATTTCTACCCAAGAGCTAGTCAGAAGAAAATTCCAACATCAATTAGTCGAAATGTATACTTGCAACAAGCTTCACCCTAAAACGAGTGATACTACAACTCATTCTGTGTCACACCTGAGTATTCTAACCAGGACCTAGAATGACTAATCTCTCATCATTTGTTATGATTTTCCCAAAGAAAATAAGATAACTTAATTTGAAGTTCGAAAATATAAAGAAGAACAATGAACAATTAAAATGAATGGTTATCATTGACAAGACTTGTTAAAGTGACTGCATCACAGTATTAAACATGCAGTGCAGTGCAGTATATTATCCCAGTGTAAAGTGCAACCATTAGCTAAGAGAAGGATTTGCGCAATTTAGATTCGAACTTAATGATAATCTGTACAAACAGATACATCATGGAATCATGTGCGCAGCCATGCAACATACAGCAGCATTGATTCACAAGAAAAATTACAATCAGTGGGATTGGTCTGAATTTTTATTATGATTTTTCATCCTTCTTTTGGAGGATGTCTTATCCTCTCTGTTGTGTCTTTTAATCCTTTTCTCTTCAATAAAATTTACCCTTTTACACAAAAGGAAACAATTCCATAAATTATTAAAGATAAACTTCAATAAGCTTTCTTTAGTATTGTGGTAGCTTTTGTTGTTGTGGCTTGAAAAAAATTATTTTATAAAAAACACTTTTAGTTGAGGTTGGTTTGGTACAATATATATTTGGTTAAAACTGTGATTGAAATTAAGGTTGAACAAATTTAATGTGTTTTGTTAAGAATGCTTCTCAAATTGAGGTTATAAAATAACTAAAAAAGAAATATTAATATTGATGGTTCTTAATTGAAATACTGTAGATTTAACTATAACTATTACATCATGAAATAAACAATACTTTATATAAAGTATTTTTTATTGTTCCATTTAACTATCTAAAATTCCATTAGTTGCGAAATCCATCCGACAAAGACTACAGTTTTCATGGCTTCATGAGCGTGCAACAACATCAAGTAAAATATCATCAGGAACAAAATTGGGATTGCGATCAAATTCTACAAATGCTACGTCATCATGCGATCTCCTTCTAATGTAATTATGTAGTATCATTGAATAATGTTAAACACTACTTTTTCGAATAAAACACAATATCTAAGAAATTTTTTTGGATTTTTTAAATTTTACGGCGTTGGACCCGGTCCAATGCATTTAGGTTTGGGTCGGACCCGTTCCAACCCATGAACAGTGAAAAGTGAATTAATTTACTCTCCATTGTTCACTTTGCAACGTGAACAATGGAGACGAGGAAACGCATCAGAAGAACAATGGAGATGAGAGGGTTGTTTTGGAAAAATTTTACAATGATTTCATTGTCGTTTGACAAGAGATGAAAGAAGGGAACAAAGGGGAACAAGGATGAAAATTTGGGAAATGACAAGATTTTTCCGGATCTAAACAATAGAGACCTCTCGGGTTGTTTTGAGAAATTTTTGCAATGGTAATTATCTGCACTGTCGGTGAAGGAGAGAGGAGAACACACCCTCGTAAAAAGCAAATCCAAATTATTTTTCAAGAAACTGAGTTCCAGCCTTAGTTTTGGATGGGACCCACATCAATAAAAATATGATTAATATCTAACCAAACACTTATAATAGCATTTTTCTATAAACATAGCCGCAGCACCAAACACGCACGAAGCCCTCCTAAAACTGCTGATTCACAAGTCTCAAAATTCCCAACGATCCTTTTCTCTGACTTCAAGCTCACCTAGCCTCAAGTTGGTTTGATACAGAAAGGCCAGCCATTGCCTACAAGTAAACATCAAACGCAATTCATCCAAACTATAGATCAAACCCACATGTAGAAACCACCAAAGAATTAGCCTCCGCTGCTTCTAATGGTACTTCACCTTCATTCTCCCCATGAACAAAAGCTCTCCACATTTATCAAAGTAGTCACACCTAGCAGAATTTTCAACATAAAGTTCATAAAATAAATATCAACATTGAAAAATACATGCTTTACAGAATTCACATGTTATAATGCTAACACTTGTATTAAATTCGTTTTCCACATGTACATATTTATGTTATACTGTTAAAAAATTTCTTAACACTCTAGCATCCCCTATTTTAAGTTGCAGTAATTTAAATCAATTTGGGAAAGAACTGAACTTGTAAATAGAGGAAAGTGGAAGGGAAAGAAACCTTTTGACATCTACTACTCGGTTAACAACGTTTGTAAAGACTTTCCTATAGTCTATACCTTCCCTCTAAGAAAAAATTATTTAATTCCCATTATCACCATGGAGGCTAATTAAAGGGGCCAATGCAGTTCAGAATGAGCTTGATCTGGGTGCAGAAATGGTGGAGTCAAGGTGGGTTAGTGGCGTCATCAGTGGTGCCTGCGTAGGCTAAGGCCAAAGTTCTGAGAGGAGGAGATTGAGAACGATTGGCTTGCATGTACATGGGTTTGTTGCGGTGTGCATACATAGGAATGCCAGGTTTTCTAAGTTTTGTAAGTGAATGAGATTGGTTTGATCAGAAGTGAAGGAGCAGGGTTTGGGGTTGCATGATGTTAGCTAAAGATTTTTAATGTTAAGTTTCTGCAATTTGGTTTACAAGTCTGAAGGGCTGATTTACACAATTTGTAAAGAAGAGAGAATTCATTTGATTGTTGAACTAATTACAACGTGCATGAGATGATATTCAAATACCTTATCTAAACAACCACCCCTCTTCTAATAATATCACCAAACCCTCTCGCAGTGCTTCTAACCGTGGTTCTGTCTGAAGTAAGTTCAGTGGAGTCAACTGCTCAGAATCAGCTTATCTTGCTGCGTATTGGAAGCAACCATAAAAGCCTCGTAAGTACAACGATCGTCAATATGCTTACACACGGACATGTCCAGAAGAAAATCTCTGTTAGTGATTCCATCAAACAATTTACATGCATGCGTAATATCGCCACGTTTGACACACTACAACCCAAAACCTATCATGAAAACATATCGAATCGATTTCTCTTCCAAAGCTAAACAGCCTGATTCAGTACAAGTCTTCAAACACGACATATTTACTCAACTTTGCATAGCAAGTTAGAATGATGGAACCCGGAAAAGGAAATTGTTTAGGGAGTCGGGTAAATAAATTAATGTTTAAGCAAGCAAAATTAGCGAGAGAAACTGATTCTTGACTTGATGTAACCAAGACCCAGATGGAGAAAAAAAGAAATTCAGAATTAAACTTCACCTTCAAAGCTGAAATCGTAGTTGCTCGTAGGTGAGGTCCAGCAGCTAACTTTTAAATTTACCGCCAAAGGGGTCCCCGTATTTCTCGTTTGTCTGTCAGTTGGAGATGCAAAAACGACGGCGCTTGAGGGGTGCGGAGAATGTTTCAAAACATTGTAAATGGAAAAGGGTAAAACTGGAGGGTTTTTTTTTTTTTTTTTTGTCTCAAGAGTGCTTGTTTTTGTTTTTACTTTGCTAGAGTGAATTAAAGCTTATTTCGAATTATTAATTAAGAATAAAAATACAATTAACTCCGAAAGTAAGCATGGAGGACGTTGTCAACTGTTGAGGAAAAAAAACAGAGAGAAAGTAAATAAAATTAGTGTCCATTTCTTTATTTGCAAGGAAATATGAAGAGCATCAACAAGTAGATTAAGGGGTACAAGACCAAGACCTTTGAATATGTATTATTATCAAGTGTAGGGCAAGCCACCTAACAGAGCCCTGATAATGGTAGTTTTGTCAAGACCGCTGGCTTACATAGGAGATTTCAGGCCACGTTCGGAGTCTACTTACTGTGCACATATATATATATATATATTAAACAGATTTTTCTTTTTTTTTTACTCACAACATGTCATTTAAGGAAGCAGATAGCATACAAGTTATGGAAGTCACGCACAACAGAAAGAACAATGCAAGACAAAAGAACACATTTTCACTCTCTGAATTTGAGAGCTCAAAGGCTAACCATGTCTAGTAACATTACACACTAACAAGTAACACGTTCATTTTATGTCAGTAGAGACCAGTATCACTTATTTTATCATCAGTAAAACAAGCTCACCAACAAACTGAAGAGTGAAGCATACCAAATCAAAGATTCAGAAAATAAGGCATGCACGCAATATGAATCTCCCTGGCATGAAAATTTGACAGGCTGCATGACAATTCCTTTCTGAAATCTAAATGACTTCCTCTCTAGTTTTTTGTGGTTAAGGGTTATTAATGGGATATCTCTGTCTTGGAGGACGCCTTGTCCTCTTTCCCCATCCTGTTACCTCAAGTCCCAGTTCTCCACAATCAGGTTGCTTAGTTTGCGGTGGACTCACTGCTGTTACTATTGGAGAGGCGGCAGCTGGGGCTGCACGCTTTCTCCCCCTTCCTGCCTTTCTTTTAGGAGAATTTCTCTGTGACAAACCTGACCGCCAAGTGCCACCGGTTGCTGTGATGAGCCCTTCAATCATCTGAAGATCCTCAGTCACATCATTCCTAGACAAACAGACAAGACCAGGAAGTACATCTCTTTGAAAGTCCTTCCGATGCTTTCCTCTCCTGGCCTGACCTCTCCGAGGACGTCTTGGCAATGATGTTTCATCTTTTATGCTTTCCAAAACCATTGGCTCAAAATTACGCTCTTCTACCACGGTTTCAGTTAAATTTAAGGTCATATACTCAAAAAAATCAACCTTGTCTGATTTTGGATCTTCACAGTCAGTAATATTCTCGTGCACTGAAATCGATCCAACATCATTCTCAATGTAACCTTCATACAAAGAAACTATCTCTGTGAACCACTGTAGTGAGTCATGGCATGGAGCATCGGCTTGAAACTTGTACGCACCAGAAGATGAGATAGAAACTAAAGCCTCAGCTGCAGCCATCAAAAAGCCTCCACGAAAGTCCTTGGATTCATCTGTTATTGACTGAAATGGTTCTTTAAATTTACTCTCTAGAAATTCACCACCAGATATAATGTCTATTTCATTTTCAAGGACAACTGGCGCCTCCAAATCTATCTCAATTGCAATCTCATCCTTGGTTCTTGGAGAACAAATACTCACTTGAGCCTCTTCTTCAGTCACACTCACATTCAAATCAATTGGGTGTCTTAAGCTAGCTCTACAATCAACTGAATGCCTTTCCACATTTAAAATCTTTGTGTTTTGGGTCTCCACAGATTCAGATTCCATAGGATCCTGATTCAGATCAGTACGAAGTAACCCACCTTTGTTAAAGCTAGCATCATTAGTCTCTGAAACACAACAACTAGGCTTCAGGCCAGAGCTGGCAGAAGGCTGATCCTTGGACATGTGCTTTTCAAAAATGGGAACACCAAGAATCTTCCTATTGCTTGAACAGTCACCTCCTATTCTTCTGTCTTTGGCATCATGCGCATTTGTTGCTGATGATGAATCCTGGATAAAGTTTTGATTGAGGCCCTTCATTGTTCCAGAATCGCAAGCAAAAAGCTCAGCATATTTTCTTTGCAAGGAATCCAAATTCACCTTTTGAGAGTCGGGCATTTCAACAGAAGAATTTCCTTCACGAGGTGAAATAGCTCTCAGCCAAGATAACCCTCCTAGTGGAATTTCTTCCTTCCTTTGAATACCAATGGAAATAAGATTTGAATCAGAAATTGCTTCATTTGGGCAACATTTTGGAAGTACTGCATTGAGGTTTACTTCCTCTGCAGATTTTATATTATCCAGCCAGCCTGAAGCCCTCGGGTTATTTGGAGGCCTATGCTGAGGAGCTAGTTCAGAAGCTGAATAACTAGCACTGTGACCATTCGAGTGACCAGCTGATGCATGGTAAACTCGTTTTTCCTTTGACTGCAACTGAGAAACAAAGCAGAGGTCATTTTTATAGGACAATTCAACTCCAGGACCTGGAACAAAATTCACTTTTTCATTAACAATCGACCAATCTGTAGAAACTTCATGGCAATGAATCAATGTTGCTGAACTCTTATTTGATTCAGGAAAGGTATTAAAGCAAGGGTTTCCCTGAACATATATTGCATTCCGTCTTGAGCTAGCTGGAGGCTTCTTCCAAGATGAAATGGAGGATGACTCGGAATTGACTACATTAGATGGAGGAGCAGGTGGCTGCAGAAGTGTATCTGAAAACATAACAGATGCATCATGATTTCTATCAGAGATTTCTACACCAAAAATTGTCTTCTTTCTCAATTGTTCTGGTTTATTCTGATCAGGCTCATGGGCTTTCGTGCAGCCAACATGCAATGATTCACTTTGTGTAGGCAAACATTCTCCACAAAAAGTTCTATTGAAAGTTCTGGTGCTTATATGGCCTGAAAAAAGGATCAAACCATCAGTTGAAACTGAATTAGTACTATACAGCAACAAGCTTATTGCGAGAATTTTCAATTGTGCCTCTTATATTCTGAACCACCTAAAGGAAAAGAAAAATTAATGTTGAAGATTTTAAGCTTCAGTCACAAAGAAGAATATGATGTAATCTTAGAAAGTAAATAACTTTAAAATACCATAATTTTAACTCAGTATCTGTGAACAAATAAGCACACACACCTTCACATGAAAGCACATTCAAGTGTACAAAATATGCAGTCTTCTTTTCCCTTTGTTATAAGAAAGTAAAAGACATTCCTTAAAATGCATACGGAATCAATAACAATGAGAAGTTTCTTATACATTTCTCAGAACTTTCAGAACAGGGACTCATAGGTTTCTGAAAATTCATGTAAATCTCGGAAGAGCCATTGCCTTAGAAGTACTTTGATGCTTTTGGATGTCTAATAACAAAATGGTTATGCCCAGAAAATCAGTAACTCTTTTTCCTTAACAGCGCAATTAGTTCTCTCCAACTTATTATTTTTAATAATTCATTTCCAAAAAAAAATCCACAGATTAACTGATTTGCTATATTTAAGAATTTCAAAAGAATTGAGTTGCATTGGATTTAAAGTAAGAAAATCAATTCACCCATTTATCAACAAAAGATGATAAACACGCTACGAAAAATAGTGAAGCAATGATTTTGAATAAAAAAACATAGCTACTCGGCTACTTGTAAAGTAGTGACTGATACAAATTTGCACATCCAAAATAAAAACACTATCATTGGCTGATATCAACCAAAAAAAACACTCTAAAGTGGCTTGCTTAACAAGTCCTTACCAGGGTTGAAGTTAAGAGGTGGTCGGCCTTTCTTTCCCCATTCTTTATCTAAATGCTGATTACATTGGCTGATTCCCTCATCCTTTTCTTTATGTCTTTGAGAAACTTCCTTGGCCAAACATTGGAAGCCTGGGGATGAATTTGCAGATAAGTCCCGCCCCTGTATCTCCTCTTTAGAATAGGTAGCCTTGCCTAGAGTATCAAAAGAAATTGTATCATGTGCTTCCTCAACCTTGAAAGGTTCATTCAAATCTGTAAAACCTGGGGTCCTCCTTAAGTGTGTAATGGAACTAAAAGCATCACCATTGCAGCCAGAGTACACACTACTTGGGGTGGACATATTGCAATTTTTCTCATAAGTAACGTTACAATTCCAATTTGGAGGGTGAGTTTCCACCCCTGACCCTACAAATGCCCCTCGTGCGTCATCTTCATCATTTATGTATTTGTCACCAGGCAGTTCAAGGTCAAATAATCTCCTCTGAAGCTTCTTGTGCTTGTATTCATCCTTAAGCCTGGAACTATCATGTGTTGAGCCACATCCGGATTGCATGTTCTGCACATTAATGGAACCAAAATGTGATTGGACACTATCAGCACCTGAGGCAGATGGTATATGACAATTCATAGCCACTAAAGGCAAACTGGGATTGTGACACCTCCTTCGGTCTCCTTCATGTGGAAAGGCAAAAGGATTTGATTGCAATGTTCCCACATGATCAAGGCATATGACTGATTGTTTGCTCCGGACTTCATTCATTATGTCCATTTGTATTTTGTGAAGCCGGTGCAGTTCATGGACCTGCATAATCAAATTTCCATAAACATAAATATAATTTTAAGCTCAATCAAATTTCAATTATTTATGCAAAATAAGGGCATTTTTACACTATATTTCATGAGCTTGGTCAGAAAGTATAAAAATCCAATTTTATAGTTCAACAATATAGAGTGGAGATAAAACATACCTGATGTTTGAATGTGTTTTCATGCCTCAGGATGGTTTGCCTCAAGTGTTCCTTGTCATATCCAGAGTATCTATCTATTTCTGGCTTTGCAGCAAGCATATCATGGTACTGCCCAAAGGCCTTGTTTTCATGATGTGAAGGCCATCTAACATCCCCGCTACTGTCATCCAGATCCCTTGTAGAATGATAACTCGGTATATACATCTTATACAGAAATTCAGTTCCCATTTCTGCAAACACCTGAAACAACTTAATAAAAACTCCAAATAAACCTGCCAACCCTGATATGAAGGATGTCTCTTTTTCTTCTATCACAAATGAAAAATACTTACTAGCCCACACTATATATTTTTGTTACACGAAAGAAGCTGCAGGATGAGGAAATATGGTCCATGATTCTGACAAATAAAACTCATTGCATATTGTAACATGTATATTGTATGGTTGCATTGAAAAAAGAATTTGTTGCAGCACATAAATCCTCATTCATCAATCCTGATACATAGAAAGAACCACCACCATGTTATACAAGCTGCATTATCATATTATTTCCTCGTACACGAATGTCATGCTCAGTTTCGCTGGTGAACTTGAATTCTAGTCAAGATTGTAGTAAATATTCCATATAAGGAAAAGACCCCTTCATCACTCAATCTAGAAACGAACTAGCACATTATGAATAAATCTTGACAAATCTGGTCCATAAATAAACTCAATGAAAAACAATTTATCTCCATATATAATACATTATGGAGAGAGATTATATTCCATAGTCAAACAAAAATAAAGATGCACTCCTAATATGTTTGCAAGAAGCATGAAGGCAACAGCTTAGAAGGCCACAGAGATACCTGTCCGTCAAGAGCTTCTCCCTAGTTGCAAGTGTTCCGAGCCAGATATTATGCTGAGTGTCTTTAAGTGAGCCGGTCTATTATACAGTAGTTGTAAGAGTCATATCCAATGTGCCAATGGGTTTTGCATGCTGAGTGTCTATAAGTAAGCTAATCTATTGTACAGTAGTTGTAAGAGTCACAGCCAATGTTCCAAATGTGTTTTGCATGCTGAGTGTCTTTAAGTGAGCTGATCCATTAGAGCCTGCCATAATTTATGTTACAGTAGGGCGAAATAGGCCAGCCAATGTACTGAAAGAAGTTTAGAAAATAAATTAGAAACAGCACCAAAAGTAATTCATTTATCCCTGTTTTTGAGGAAATGCATTTTCCAAGCTTTAAAGAAACACTGTGTTGACACAAAAGGCAATACAAGTGTATTTGGTAAGGAAGGGAGATAAGGAAAGTCTTAGCTAAACAAAACATGAGAACTGTGAAAGTTTCAATTGACATTCGACACCCATTTCGAAGGTAACTGACTGTAATGCTTCATAGCTATACATGACCATATAATGGCTAATAAATGGAACAGAGAACCCTTACCACTACAAAATACGCTAATAAATCTCTTAATACTATTGCAATTAATGTTATTAACTTCAACGATCAACAAATACTGATGGCACTGGAAACTCTTGTCAATTCTTACTTGAAATTCCAGTAGACCAGCATTCCTGCATTATTGATAATCTGAACTCCAGTTTCTTTAAGATCTTCCAAACAGAAGCCTGTGATTCCAGCTGTGATAATCGAGGAAAGAAAAGCAATCGGTTATATTCCTCCACTGACAAATAAGAAAAGAATAAGGGAAGATAATGAGAGACCGACATGACAACAGCCATGCACACATGTTTAAATAACTGGAAGTTGACCGTGATTAGTATATGGATTAAGGTTAAAGCATAAATGAGAGACCAGCAAACAGCCAAATCAATCATCCATTAAAACAACAAACAAGAAGATTTACCTTATATATGGCAGCATCCTCCACCACCCCATAACAAAACTTGAGCTCAAATTCAAAGAAAACCCTTGAAACTCAACTACAACTATATCAAAAATTCCCAGTTGAAGCAAAATACAAAAGGAGGTAGGTGCCTTTGTAATGTCATTGAAAAATCTTAAATCACAATCAATAGAAAAAAGAACAATGAATTATAATATATACTAGACAGAAGCTCAAATCTGCTAGGGCTAGTTAGAAAGATCCCCACAATCCCAGATAAGAATGAGAGAGAGATCTTCCTTTTCTCTTCTTTTGCTCCCTTTCTCAAAGAACAAGGACTTCGAATTTGTCAACCTTGTGGTCTCACATTATTATTGTAATATACTTCTGTGTCAGTGTTTTTTTATTTTCTTATTACTATTTATTTATTTTTATTGATAATATCTTAGATACCGGGGTGGGGGGGCGGGGCATTTGTTTTCTCTTTTACTAGATCCTCTCTACCTTTCATGCTTTCTGGGTACACGTAAGTAAATACATTATTATTATTATTATTATTAACAAAAACTCCAAATTACGTGGCTAAATCCCTTTCACAAAACACTATTTACGTGTTTTCTTCTTAATTTAATTTCTTAATATATTATTTTAAAAATTACAATTTATAATTTTTTATTTTTTTATTGAGTTATATATCGATATCATATCTCATATATTTAACTTTTTTTTTAATTTTAACTTTTTATTTTTTATAAATTTATTTCAATTTTATAATTTAGATTGATAATCTAACAAGTTGATTTAAATTATTTTTCTAAGAGTAATACTAGTTTTTCTTGTTTTTCAATGATAATGAGCCCTCCTCGCTCGCCAAATGTATATTTGTTTTTACATTTTAAAAGTAATTTTTTAAAAGATTTAAGGTTATTTTATTTTTTGTTTCAAATTAATATTTTTATATACTTTTAGATTATTTTGATGTGTTGATATTAAAAATAATTTTTAAAAATTAAAAAATATTATTTTAATATATTTTTAAATAAAAAAATATTTTAAAAAACACTCACAACCATAGTTCTAAACCCGAGAGTTGTTTAATCACACTATAGGCTCATCAAGCATTCCTCATGGCCGGCTAGCGACCATGGTGCATGTGGATGAACATCTACTACATTCAATGGTCTTTTGCATTGAATAAATATAAAAAAGACATCAAATCGAATCTTCACCCTCTGCCTGTCTAATTAATGGGTGTTTAATTTTATTTTAATAACTTTTGTAGTTGTCGCTTGTAAAAAATTATATATTATAATTTTCTTAATAATTTAAAAAAGAGTTTTAATAAAACTCGTGAAAAAATGTTGATTAACAAAACTTTTAAAAAATCTCTTTTCACAATTTAGCATTTGTTAATAAGGAGATTCAAGAGTCACGATAGAATTGGGAGGCTCCTTGTTTTACCTCACATATTTCTTTCCTTTTCTCGAATTTCCTTAGGAAGATAAAGATTAAATGAAAAAATATAAAAGCATTTCAATTCGGTTCGGTTTTTATAAAAAAAACAACCAAAACCGGTTTAAACCCACCGATTTTGATTCGGTTTGGTTTTTAGGAGAAAACCGGTTCAAACCGGATTGGCTCGGTTTTTCCGGTTTTGGCTCGGTTTTTTTTCGGTTTTTTCTGTTTGGATTCGGTTCGGTTTTTTTAGTTTTAGACTTATAAAACAGAAACCGAACCGAACCGGTAGATTATTTCAAAATTCTAACCGGTTTTTTTTCATATTCCAGTTTTTTCAGTTATTTTTTTTCCAGTTTTCTTAATTTAATCGATTTTTTTTATTATTTTTTGCTCACCTCATAATAACATCAAATTTCATCTTCTAAGTCTTGTTACTAAATTCTTAAATAAATATTGTATTTATATATGAACATAAATATAGTGGGATTCTTTCAAATATACATGGATCTGAAAAATAATAATGTTATATCCTATTCGCTCGCGCGCACGTGTATACATACAAAAATAAAAATTATACATTTGAGTCATCTGGTATCAAAATCATCTCACTTAGAAGCCAATAAATATATATATATATATATATATATATATATATATATATATATATATATATATATATATATATATATTGGCTAAAGAAAGGCAATTTCAAGCCTTAATTAATGGTTAAACCATAATGCATTTGCTGCCAATTAAACGAAAAATCAGTGGGCCATGTTGTTCCAAATGGTTTCCTTTATCTGAAAGTCTGTGGAAACAGCTTAGCTAAACGGTTTGTTTTTATATTTTAAAAATATTATTAAAAAGTTTAAAAACTTTTTATTTATTTTAAATTAATATTTTTATATATTTTAAATTATTTTGATACATTGATATCAAAAATAATTTTTAAGAACTAAACAAATATTATTTTGATATATTTCCGAGTAAAAAGCATTTTAAAAAACAACCGCAACCACATTCAAACATGGATCATTTTCGGCTTTTCCTCATTTATTTATTCATTGTTTTTTAAGTTTTTTTTTGCTCAAAAAAGTTAAATTATTTTTATTTTTACTTTACATTTATTCTATTTATCTCTCATATTTAATATATTTATCACTTTATATTTGTTCTATTTATCATTTTACATATGATCTATTTATTCATTCATTATTTTGTAATTTTTAAAAATAATTTTTTTTCTTTACACTTTACCTATTTATCACTTTACATGTAATTTATTTATCAACATTATTTTTTTTTTCTTGCAATGTAAATTTTTGCAACTCTTTTTTTTTTTTTATCACTGTTTTTTTATTCTTCAATATTGACAGTGATTGTTTTCAATCTTTTTTATATATAATTTTTTTTCCTTGACAAGTGGCTTATTTGCCACCATATCTTCATTCATTTATTTATTTATGATACGCATAATAATAAATATTATTCAAATCTATGAAAGCCTTACATTAATTTCCCACCAAACAATTAAATCGGATTAGCTACAATTGTGATTTTTATATTTAAGAAATGAAGTCAAGCTATTGTTCTTAAAACTCTGGTTTTGGTTGGTCATATATCAGTCTCCAATAAATATTTGACATTTGTAGAACAGAAGGAGCATCTTAGAATAAAAATAAAATAAAATAAAATAATCCTACAGCGATTTTGGTAGTCCCATTTACAAGCTTATATGCCCCGATTCAGACAAGTTTCTCAGCAGACATTTTTTAGGCCCATAAGACAGAGAACCTCCTCCCGAAGCCCAAGAGTCCCTTCCTTGTTAAGACCAATCACACTTGGGCTACAAGCTGCTACAGCCCAATAACCAGCTTGTATTTCCTCTTTCAACTGCCCTTTCTCCCACCCACAATATCCATCAAAGAACCTGAAATCGCCGAGCCCAACTACATTCCTCCTCGCCATTTCAGCTGCGCAACCAGCACTCTCTCTAGTCCCATAGTACACTCCTTTCATCACTTCTTCAAAAACCCCACTCTCGGCCACCCTATCGTTATCATAACCCCTGTCTGGACTGACTAGAAACAACCCTTCCTCTAATGGCCCGCCAAAGAACAATGGTCTATTGGAGAACGCCCCGGCGACATCAAGCGCCGTTGATCTCATTTCCTTGATCGACATGAGGGACGGCCGGTTGAGTATGATGCCATATGGGCTCGCTGGTCCAGTTGACAAGAGAAGGATGACCGTCCGTTCGAAAATGTGGACCCCGTCAAGCTTTTCTGTGGCAATCAGTAGGCAACCTTTCTCAGGCTCATGGATGGTATGAGCCCATTTGTCCCCAATTGTGATTTGTGGTGGCTGCTGATCCACAACAATATCAGGGTCTGCTGTTGAGGAAGGTTCAGTGGGCCTCAGTGCTTGTTCATTGGCTACCAATCTTGCTCTAAACGATCTCCAGTCAGCTTCAAGTAAAGGCCGACAATCATCAGCAGATGGTGGTGGCATATGGCAGCCTGGCATCAACATACAAAGTTATTGATTAAACTACACATGATCATAACTTATAACAAAGATATCTTAAAAGAATCAAGGGATCAATGAATTCCCAACAAAATTAGATCAAGATGAAGTGAATCAAGGTAATGGAAAAGAAAAGAAAAAAACTGACAACAAAGATATGCACGAAGAGGTGCACTTACATGTTATGGAAGTGGAGAGAGCAACTCTTTTGCTCTGAAATGCATTAGAACTTCTCTTGGGATATGAGAAAACTCTAGCTTTGATTGAAGGGATAAGTTCCAAGGTCTTGGTGAAGGAGTTTGAGGTGAGAAAGCAGGCTTCCATGCTCTCTTTCTTTCTTTTCTTCTTCTTCTTCTTCTTAATTCTTTCTTGGTGTGCCAAATGAATACGATATTGGAATTGGATAATAGAGAATGATCCAAATGTGAGGTTTAATCTGAACCACAAGGTGATCTGATCAGTCCCATCCAATTCCAACCAAGTTGAGTCTCTGATGTTTCTTTCTAGCTAGGTAGGGGCCAATGGATACGACTCTTTACACATGGCATAAACAGCACAACTGACGTGAAAGCTACACCTGGACGATCATTTGGGTTAGTGGGACTTTTTGTAGGTTTTCCAGTACTGATGTGTCATGTTTCCAGCCAGTTATCTGTTGAGCAGTGAACTTGAAGCACCTCTTGTGGTTGAAAATGGTTTCCCTGGGTTTTTGTGTAGGCAAATATTCTCCATAAAAATGTTAAGCCCAGCTTAACAAGATTGAGAAAGAAGAGAGAACAGAATTTGAGAAAGAACCGAAAGAAGAGAGAACAGAGAATTGAGAATAATCTTCTGTATTTTCTTGTTGCCATACAAGGAATACAATTGTTCTTTATATACGGCTACAATGATCAACTAACTCTAACTAATTAACTGGCATGACCCCTGGCTCACGCGTTCCCTACTTCTTCATCTTCAAGCCTTCATGTTGCAGTCTGCCAACATATCTTCTTGCTGCTAATGCTCTCTTTTATTCCTTCTTGTGTCATTCTGCCAAGTGATTAGAGGTGTAACAATCTTCTACTGAGAGTCTTGTGCTTGTTTGGCCTGAAAGAAAGGATCAAACTATCAGTTGAAAATTAATAATGTTGGGAACGTGTATGCACACACACCACATGCAAGCGCATTCAATTGTACATAACATGCTGTCAAAACTTTGCACATCCAATAAAAAGGAGCATCATTGGCTGATATCAACAGAAAAAACACTCTAAAAAGTGTTGCTAAATAAGTCCTTACCAGCATTAAGGTTAAAAAGGTTGTCTGCCTTTCTCCATTCATTATCTAAATTCAGATTACATTGGCTGATTCCCTCATCCTGTTCTTTACAGGGTTCTTTGAGAAACTACCTTTGCCAAACATTCGAAGCCTGAGCATGAATTTGCAGATGATTCCCGCCCTTGTATATCCTCTTTAGAGAAGTAACCTTGCCACCATATTCTTCCTCAACCTGGAAAGGTTCATTCAAATCTGTAAAACCTCGGGTCCTCCTTAGTACATAATGGAACTAAAAGCATCTTATACAGAAATTCAGTTCCCATTCCTGCAAACACAGCAAACAACTTAATAAAGCTCTAAATGAATCTGTCACTGAAAAATCTTAAATCATCAACCATGTGAAAAAAATAATTATAATAATTATATATACTAGAGAGAAGCTCAAATCCACCTGATGGGGCCAGAATCTGATATGTGAATGAGATAGAAAGTTCCCCACAATCCCAGATAAGAATGAGTTGCATTATCTAATTTAGTTGTTTTTTTCTTCTATAAATCAGTTCAGTACCTAATCTTGCACCAAAAATCAGCAGCAACAGATGCATTATATGCTTTACAAACCCTTAATTTGGTCATGAATCCAAAGAAACAAACATGATTAAAAAAATGCCTCCCTAGTTTTATAGCTTGCATTTGTAATCTCTTGAGTGCTAAAAGTGCTCCTATTGCCATCATTATTTTCCACATGTGACGAGGCATGAGGGTTCACGAGTAGCATGCCAACCTGTACAATTCAAGCGATTTCGTGGCTAAGTTAACTTTGGCGTGTTAAATCCTTCATAAACATGTGAACACTGTACATCAATCCTTCAGAAACATCAGGCTTGTTTCAGTTAACCTAATTATTGGCCTGAAATATGAAATCAAATTTAAATTCAAGGTTTGATTTTTTAACCATTTAAACCTCAGCCCAAAAATAGGCGATCCTGTATATCCTAATTTACCCATGTAAAAGATTCCATCTACAAATTAAGCTGGTGTTTAAGATGTGTGTAGTTTTGTGTTTAATTCTAAAACTCATCAATCTTATATTATGTGCAGTGCGAATACTGTTCAGATTCAAAATTCAGTAAAAAGTTTATGGATGTTAGTTTGCGATTGTCAATACCAAAATAACAACACAGAATTTGAACTGAAGCAACAATGCAATAACTATTTAGATGTTACAGTTTTGATAGAGCTTGGAAGTAAAAGGAAAAGAACACCAGGCTAGCAAACTAATTCTTTATGGCAAAGCACAAAATACAGGAAAAACATATCAGGAAGAAAAACACGATATATCTATCTCAAAAAACTGCATCTCAAAGCCAAGCAATCAGCCAATCATATTTCACTCTCTGAAATGCTATATTGGTAGGACCAAAACAGCATGCACTTCAAGAAGCATTCAACCAATCACAGTCTCAATTTGTAAATCTATATTTAAATTTTACCAGTTAATTAACATTTCAAGAATACCCTAAATGGCAAAAGATAGCATCACAAAAACATAGCTACACTTCACTGAGATAGAAAATGTAATAGCCTTTATAGGATAAGGTCATTTGTACTATAAATAAAAACAAGTCATTTGACTGAGATAGAAAATGTAATAGCCTTCATAGGATAAGGTCATTTGAATAAACATGTTAACACTATCCCATAAAAGGTCCAAGAATATTTTTCAGATAAAGTTGCAAGCTCACCTGGAACTACTGTTTATTATTTTCCTTACCATTATCTTCATTCTGAACTGCAATCGCTACTTTCTTCAACTCTTCCTGGGCTACTTTCTCCAACTCTTCCTGGGCTACTTTCTCCAACTCTTCCTGGTAGAGTTCGATGGAGGCTTGACATTGCCTGCTACCAAGCTCTGGTCATGCAGGCTTCAGCAATGCTCATCTTTAAACATCTATCGGAGTTTCCAAAAAGCTCCTACATTCTAGGCAAGTTCACAGCCTGTTCGAGGCAGGACCTGCTTTTCCTGCTTTATAGCCAGAGTAACCTGACACCAGGATGAGAATTCAGGATGGTGTTCACCTTCCTTGATGTCATCATACTGCTGAATTTGTTTGGGAACAAATCATAAGGATTATTTTCTTAGTATGGCATGAGAAGTTATATGGGTTTATCGTCAATGCAGACTGCAATTGCTCAGCTGATTTTCCTACATTTCTAATTTTTGTGTTTCTATCTTTAATTCCTTTTCTTTGAGATCTTCTCTCTTTCAAAGATTTCTAAATCTAACTGTACTAGTTAAGTTTTTATGCCAGAACAAAAACAACATTACATCCAAAGTTGATAGGTTTTGTTTAAGCTTGGTTGTGTTTTATTTAAGCAGGATTTTGGGGCGGGTAATCTTGCATATTCAATACTTTTTTTGTAACAATGAGCACTCTTGCTACTAAGTCCCCGTGCTTACACATGGGCTATCCAAGACGTCACCATTGTCCTAGCCAAGATGAGTATCAGCATAACAGCAAAAGGTCAGTATCTTGCATCATAGATGATAGACATTCATATAGAAATGTGGTTAACAGATCACAGTAATAGTTTGAACAAGTCTTGCATATGTACCAAGATTAGAAAACATTGCTACAGTTTAGCAAAAAATCCATCTGAACATAAAGCCCATCTACTTCTGCAGGTACATGATGGAACTAGCTGACTCCCTTTAGGGTCTGATAAATCTCTGAATCACGATAAGTTTTCTATGATTCACAGTATAATTTTCCAAAATACAAGTAAATTGACAGACCTCATTGGTGAAGCATAGCTTCCACCGATGCATTGGAAACACAGTTCTGATCACCTGCAGAGACAAAAATATCTGGCAAAGAGATCATCCAGATCTGATGGTTCCAACGTATCATGGAATCTAGTATCTCCTCTACAACTCCTACAGGCCACAGCATTATGCATTTTGTGCATCCCCAAAACAGTGTTTCCTACACTTCAAATGAGGAAATGAATGCAGTTGTTTAGCAATGCTTCCAGTTGAGCAAAAGACAACCAACCCCTACAGGTATACCTTTGGGACAACGTGAACTCGCTTCAGGTCCAGACCCAATCTGTTAATCATTTGATAAATTTTATCTGATTTCGGGTGTGATTTATCAAATACTGTAAATTCATGGACCTCATCATCCACCTCAATGGAACTAGCCCCTGATGGTTTCTGTATTCCAAAGTTTTTCATTTGCAGCCTTACATTGGCAACACTGCTCCAGTCTCCCGCAGATGCAAAAATATTTGACAACAGAGAGTAATTACCAGGATCTGATGGTTCCAGCTTAAACAAGCAATCTAGTACCTCCTCTGCAAGTCCCACAGCATTATGCATTCTACAGGCCCCCAAAAGGGTACCCCAAATAACAACATTTGGTTCTACTGGCATGCTTTGCACAAGCCTATAAGCTTCTTTAAGACGACCTCCACGTCCCAAAAGGTCCACCATGCAACCATAATGCTCAATGTGGGGAACAATGCCATAATCCCTCTCCATATTATTAAAGTATCGAATTCCCTCATCAACAAAGCCTGCATGAACACAAGCACACAAAACAGCAACCAATGTAACTTTATCAGGCCTGAACCCTTCTTGCCTCATTATAGAAAAGAGCTGGAGCGCTTTCTCACCGTGCCCATGCATGGCTAACCCTTGGAGCATGCAATTCCATGAGACCAAATCTTTTTTTGACATCCCATTGAACACACTTAGCGCCCTGTCCACCTGACCACACTTTGCATACATGTCAACCAATGCATTAGACACATTAACACTGCACTTGTACCTAATCCTCTCAATAGAAGTATGAACTCTCTTCCCTAAAACAAGGAGACCAGACTCTGCACAAGAAGCCAATATGCTAATAACTGTGCCATCATCAGGCTTCAAACCGGCCTCCTCCATTTGCTCAAACGATCTTATGGCGTCCTTTGCTAGCCCCTTTACAGCGTAGCCAGATACAATTATAGTCCAAGAAACCAAATTCTTGACCGGCATTCTATCAAACAACATTCTAGCCATTTCCATATCTCCTGCTTTACAATAACCAGAAACCATCGTCGACCACGACACCACATTCCTCTCTGGCATGCTCTCAAACAATCCAAACGCTTTATTCATCTCTCCTGCCTTCACATGCCCATCCAGTATTGTATTCCAACTAACAGCATCTTTCATGGGCATTTCATCAAACAGTTTGCAAGCTTCACTCAACTCCCCTACTTTCAATAACCCTCTTATCATAGAATTCCAAGAAACCACATCTCTTTCATCCATCACCTTAAACAACCTCATTGCAGACTTCACACCCAACAAACCACACTTACAGTAACTATCAATAAGTGAATTGGGCACAAACAAATCCTGAAAAAACCCATATTTCTCCAAATGGTTGTGTATCATTTTCACAAGAGGCAACCAAGACTGTCCATTACAAGCCTTTAAAAGAAAAGGGTACGTAAAATTATCAGCAAAAAGCCCATTCCTTTGCATTTCAAAGAAAGTTTCAAAAGCCAGTAAAGAATGGGAATTTTGCACGCAGGCTCTTATAAAAGTATTATACAAGTGGACATTAGGGTCAGGGATTTGTTTGAAAACATTAATAGCTAAAGTCATTTCTTGAGAAAGAGAGAAAGCTGAAATTAACTTGGGCGCTACATAAAGGTCTTGGTGGAGATTTTGTTTGAGGATTTGGGCATGAACTTGTTTTATGTGGTTTAAGTTTGTACATTTGTGAAGGTCTTGTAATTTTTGTTCAAAGATCCTTCTTGTTGAGACCCATGTTGGGGCTCTTATTGGTATTGAAATTTGCATTTGTTTAGACATAGAAGATGGCTTGCATTTTTGTAAGACAAATTCTGCAGGTGGATGAATTCAAGGATGGCAAAAAGGAGAAGCTGAAGAGACCATGGATGGAGCTGGGTTTGGTTGAGGGTCTAAGGATTTTCCAGTTTGGTCCTAATATCATGAAGTCTGTCTGTTATTTGTTTATTGTAAAGCCCTTGGGCTACCACATGTTAAAGCAAGCAAGTCACCCACTTGAACAAGGAAAAAGAAAAACCTCAATGAACACAGTTTTTTAATTTTTTTGTTGAAAAAGAAAAGCAAAACTAGGAAATTATTTTCTATAGTTGAACAAACCCTTAAGCTTCTTCACGTTTTCAAAGAGAAAAATATTGTTGGATAAAAGACAATGAATAATAGTGCGCATGATGAAGAAGTAAACAAAGTGGATGAATTCATATTATTAGATTATTTATTTATAGTGATTATGTTTTTATACAAGGAATGATTTTTTAATTGAACTTTTTTGTTTTAGATAAATACTTGATGCTCGTCTCAGCGAGTGGGGACTCAATTTGAAAAAAATAAAAATAAAATTAAAATTAAAATTAAAAATCAACATATATTATTTTATAATTATGCTCACTCTAACGAGTTGACTTGTGACCTAGGAAATCTTTGGCTTAGACCGGCCCAATTTAAAAAAAATTAGAACAAAGCACAAAAAATATTTGATGCTTATATTTAATCCAAAAGTAAAAATCATCATAAAAAACTAAATTGGACAAAGTTAAAAAAAAAAAAAACTCTAGGTAACACGTGTTAACCTATAGGTCACATATTAATATTTATAATATTTTGTATTTTTATGATAACAATTAAATAAAAAATGGACTAGCTTCGATGAAATTAAGCTTAAACATGTTTTATATGAATATCATATCACTTTGCATATGTAATTAAATGAAAAAAATTCATTAACAAGTCCAAGATGCAAAGCAAGTAAAGATTTAGCTATTACGGATTCATTTCTCAAAAGAAATATCTTTCAATTTTGTGAAGAAGGGCTTAAACGTTGTCATAACCTGTTTTTGGGTTCCCCCCTCAAATTTACCCTTTTCCTTTTAAATAATAATAACAACAACAACAACAAAAACTAGCAACTTGGCAAAAGTAGGATAAGAAGGGTTTCAAATATATAAAAGAATCAAGCTAGAGTTTTGGACAAAATTAAGAGACTAATAGTACCCTATTATACTCAAGATTGAAGATAGAATACAGATTCAATGTCAAATTAAATAATTATTTGATGAATTTGCATTAAAAAATTAAGTACAAGGACTTAATTAGATTTTCAATAGGCCAATTTGATTTAATCATGGGCTAAATTAAAAGTTTAATTATGTTTAAGGATTAGTTTTGGTCAAATTAAAAGATTACATTAGGTGCAAGGATTTAATTATACTTTTAATTGGTCAAATTAATTTTATTAAGGACTTAATTGGTGAAAAATTAAGTTTGGAAGCTCAATTTAGACTTAATCAAGAAGATTGAAATTTTAAAGGACCAAACTTAATTGTTACAAAGTCAATTGATTGAAATTAGGGATACAATTGTAAGAAAATCAAAGTTTAGTGTCAATTAAAGGTCAAATTAAAGAAATTCACGACCATTGATCTTTTTAAAAAAGACGCTAAACTTCGAGGACTTAGGGCCCGTTTGGAAACGCGGTTCAACCCGCGTTTCCAAAACTTCGAAATTTTTTTTTGCTTAAAATTAATATTTTTTTAGTGTTTTTGAATTATTTTGATGCATTGTCAAAAATGATTTTAAAAAAATAAAAAGACATCATCTCGATGCATTTTAAGCAAAAAAACACTTTAAACCGCAATCGCTATCACAATCCCAAACATGCTCTTAATTTAGTTGAAAACAATGGTGAAATTGAAGCAAATTAGAAGTTAAATGGTTAATTGAGGATCATTTGGATAAATTTACAATCAATGATCAAAATAAAAAGACGCTGAACTTCAGGGTTGATATTTGAGTTTGACAAGGGTAAAATTACATAAAATTAAAAGTTTGAAGTCAATTAGGGATGCAAATAAAAGACAAAGGACTGAATTGAATTTTAGTCAAATTCCTAAAAGAGAATGAAATTATCTACATCTCTTAGAACATTACATGTAGATGAAATATATTCACAAGGCTAAAACATTGAATGGTTTAGCTTGAACATTAAGAAACATAAAATCTCTATAAATTTGGTAAGACATGTCATGCATTAATGAGATAAGAACTTCTTATGAAAATTGTGAATGACATGTTGCTCATAATTGATTAGCCTACCAATTACTTGGAAGTAATATATGATATTTTTTCTAATGAAGTTATGGACTTCATATACTAATTAAGTTTGAAACATGGTTGATCCACCTAAATGAATAAAACCCAGTGAATCTAAGTAGGGTTTTTTTAAAAAAGACTAACATTAAAGGAAAAGTACAAATATACTATGCAAGCTTTAAGGTATAAGAATATCCAATTTTGATGGTATAATCAACATATTTGATTTCATTAAAATTATGGAAAAACTTTGTGTTTACAAAAGGTTAGTGAGAATAGTGGTGTTTTCCTAATATTATATATAGATGATATATTTAGCAAACATATCTTTACTTTAATTAGTAAAGTTTTGGTTGTCCAAGAATTTATCCATAAAGAAATTAGAAGAAGCAACCTATATATTGGATATAAAGATCTATGAAGATAGATATAAAAGGTTGTTTAAATTATCTCAATCCATGCGTATAAATTAGATGCTAAAATAGCCGAGTATGAAAGAATCTAAGATTTAAATTGTACCATGTTTTACCCAAAACTTGAGAGACAATACAAATTCAAGGTTAAGTTACATGATTATTGAACGAACCTGCATAATAATTAAGTTTAAGGACATAATTAGATTTTTAATAAGCCAATTTGATTTAATTATGGGCCAAATTAAAGATTAATTATGTTTAAAAATTAATTTGGGTTCAATTAAAGGATTTAATTAGGTGTAAAGACTAAATTATACTTTAAATGGGTTAAATTAATTTTATTAGGGCTTAATTGGTGAAAAATTAAGTTTAGGAGCTCACTTTGGACTTAATTGAGAAGATTGGAATTTTAGAAGACCAAATTTAATTTTTACAGAGCCAATTGATTCAAATTATGGGTAAAATTACAAGAAAATCAAAGTTTTAGGGTCAATTAAGTACTAAATTGAAGAAATTCACAGCCAAGGACCATTTTGAAAAAGACATCGAACTCTAGGGACTCAATTGATTGAAATCAGAGGTGAAACTGAAGAAAATTAAAAGTTTAATGGTCAATTGAGGGTCAAATTGTATAAATCCAAGACCAAAATGAAAAAGACACTAAAATTCGGGGCTGAAATTGGAGTTCGTGAGGGGCAAAATTGAACAAACTTGAAAGTTTGAAGTCAATCAAGGGTGTAATTGATAAAAATCATGAATCAAAGGACCAAAATGAACTTTACCAAAATAGCACCGTTTTGGGTTAATTGTTTATCTTCTTCTTCAGGTTTTCACCCGAGAAGGCTGCTCAGAGGCCCACATTCCCAAGGCATTGAATGCTTCATCTCTCCACCAATTTTGGCAAAACTTGCACATAAGCGATAACCTGACATATGACTATACCCCAATGTGGTTTGTTCTAGCCGATTGATGCCACAACGGCCGTGGCACCACCCTAAAGTAACTAACCCAACCATCCCCTTCCTGCAGTAACTTTGTTAGACCATGATGGCCACTTTGAACCAATGGTTAGGATCCTTCCTAATTGAATCAATAGTCAAGATTTGACACTATTAAAGACAAAATATTCATCTTTCACCTCTATAAATAGAGGTGGATTTTATAGCATAAGCATAAAGAAAATAAGGTGCAAAAATTGAAAAAAAAACCAATCCCTCTAATTTTTCTGTCATTATTCTTTCCCTCTCTCTCAGCCGTTTCAGCCACCAACCATCATCATCACTGTCTTATCCACCACAAGTCACTATAACCATCAGTCGACCACCTCACATCAAAAGGAACCACTGCAAGAATCTCTCTCTCTTCTGCCAACTTCTTTTTCTCTCCCAGTTGAAGGTTTCTTTTTCCCTCACAGCCAACGCCAACCACCAATTCCTTCATCAGAGCCACCGTACTTCTCTCTCTCCATCAACTGCTTCTTATTCCTATATAGCAACAACAACGGCAACAGCTCTAGTAGATAAATAGTCACCACCATTCCAGTTTCTTCCTTCTCCAGCACCAACAACAACAACAACAACATTGACTCCTCCACGAACATCGCCACTCGCTTCACGTCAACTTCCTGAACCAGCAACTCCTTCGATACCAGGTAAGCCTCCCCATCTCTTCTTCTCTTTCCGACATCTTCTGTTCCATTACATGTAAACAATGGAACATGAATTATAATTCATGTTACACTGTTCATGCAATGTAGTCACTAGGTTGGGCTAGTGACTAAGTTATGTTGGGCTGGACCCATGTCAGCTCAACGCAAATGGTTGGGCTAGGTCCGGCCTAACTAAAGAAAAATAAAAAAAAATAAGCATGTTGGGTTGCTAGTCAACCTAGCCCAGCTGAGTTCGACCTAGATGGCTAGGCCGCCCTAGATGGCTGAGCCAGCCCAACCCAAAATATTTAATAATAATATAATAATATTATCATAATAATTTTAAAAAATTCCAAAAATTCTGAAGGTCATTTTAAAAATATTTGTGGGCCCCCTCACATGTTTTTCCAATAATTTTGCATAATATCGGGCTGTAGACTTACATTATAAGATAAGGATCTAATATTAAAAATAATTGTTTTTCTCCGAAATTTCAAAAATAAAAAATTGAAAAAAAAAGATTTTCATTAAAAAAAAAAAGGTGTTGTTTTGCATACGACCACATCCTAAAAGGTTTTTTTTCAAGCATATTTTCGAAAAGATAAAAATTAGGAACAACTCTAGCAACACTAGGAATGACTCCAGCAACCATTTGCCTCCAGCCAAGCAAGGTAGTGTCACCTTCTCCTCTTTTTTCCCCCCTCCCTGATCTGGTCATGCATGATTTTTCATGCAATGACCAAATAATTGCATGGTTGCTGGGTTATGCCAGGAACCATGTAGGCCTGGACTGGACTCCGCCTAAAAGGCTGGGCCCGTTCCACCCTAGAAAAAAAAAGAGGGTATGGTTTGTTGGGCTGCCAGTCAGCCCAACCAGACTAGGCTAGGGTTGACCCGGTTGACTAGGCCAGGCCCAATCCATATATTTAATAATAATAATAATAATAATAATAATAATAATAATAATAATAATATTTATTATATAAAATACCAAAAAAATTAAAAAAATTGTAAAAGTCCTTTAAAAAAATTTGTGATTTCTCCCATGTTTTTATACTAATTTTATATAATATTGGGTTGTATTTACACTGTAAGGTACATATTGGATATTAAAATACATGGTTTTCTCTAAAATGTTTCTAAAAAATTTTCAAAAAAATCTCAAAATGTTTTTAAATTAATTTCCTCTTTCAAAAAACAAAAAAAATATTTTGTTTTCATGTATATGATCAAATCTTAAAAGTTTTCCAAGCATTTTTTTATAAAAAAACAAAAAATTTACATCTTTCTCATGTTTTAAAATTACAAAAAAATAGATATTGTAACCAGTTTATAGTTATCCATTAGGATTTGGCGAAAATATCAAAAACCATTCATTAATCATTATGTTCATTTTAAATTAAGGTTTAGATGTAAACTTTAATATTTGGGACTGTAAAACTACACAATATAGTACACTTTCAGGTATTAAAGATACAAAATACAAAATAAATACAATGCTAAAATTTGAACTTTAGAATGGTTAGGATTTCACCTAATAAGGTAGAGACTTTGTCATGAAGGGAGACCTGCCTTAGACTTTAGAAAAAGACTAACGAATAGAAACTTAACTTAGATAAATAATCAAAGAACAATGCAACTTACCTTAGGTAGGGTGCATTAGGGGTGATGCATCTTCTCCTTGCACATCCAATCTCTTACCTAGACTCTCATAGACTATAGATTTTTTAGTAACCATATTATTAGGTGACGACTCCTGAACCTTAATCATAATTTTATGATTAGATCCAAAACTCTTTCTTTTCCCAATACAACACCTCTTAGGAGGCATCTTAAAGCGCACCATTTCGACGTTGCCCCACGACAGGATGGCAACTCCACTGGGAAACATCTTGTCTGGTCAAACTAAGTTTTGCTTGTTTGTTTGTTTTGGTCTGTTTAAATTTAGCTCGTATTTTTACTGTTTTAGCATGCATTTTTACTTCATGTTCATGCGTAAGTATGTTAGTTATGGATTAATGCCCTCATGCATTTTAATTTCGTAAATAAACCTAATTCTAAGTTAGGTGGGGAATAACGTTCTATCTTATGACTTTCAGTCGAGATTCAGATTTATGAAACATCCAATTATGAACCGAATGTTTACTCGGTAATAGTGGTCACATTGTGCCCCTAGCCATTCCTTGTAAACACCTATATTGCCTTTATGTAAGGTTGTTACTAGGCAGTTCATAAACCTTTGGAGACCAGGTAGAAAACTTACCCTTATATAATGGCTTAGAACCATCCCTTAGAGTATAGACTCCCTAAATATTCATTTTGCATGGGTTTTCGCCATTTATACCTAATATGGATGGACACATATTTGCATTTATACGCATACATTCATTCATTGTAAATAACATATATATATGCATTAGGTTGAAATATAGGTTTTCAAAAATTTTACAACACCCAACTTCAACTGAGAAATATAGAAGATGAAGAGCGTGGTCACCGTGACGCTTATTTTCAAGAAGAGTTGGAGTCTTTAAAAGTTAGCGTGACTCGCCTTACTATCTTACTCAAGCAAACATTTAGAAATGCCTCTGGTAAAGGTTCTTCCAATCGACCCATCACCTTTTTTTAGACCCCAACAACAGCTCAACTAGAAGAAATAATGGGTGAATAAGGTTAGGAGCCCGAATAGAATCCAATATTTGTTCAATTAGAAACATCAACGCCATCCCCTGCAGTTCTAGATGCATTCACCAACAAGTTCCATGAAACAAAGTCATCTGATGATATTGATAAAGATAAGATAGTAGCGTTGGAAGCCAGTTGAAAAGGTAGACTTGTATGACCTAGTACAGAATATAGAGATGTGTCTGGTTCTAAATATAGTGGTACCAAAGAAGTTTCATGTTCCTAAATTTATCAAATATACTGGAACATAGTTCCCCATCACTCATCTCAAATCATACTGCAATAAAATAACAAAAGTAGTACATGATGAGAAACCATTGATGTATTTTTTCAGGATAATTTAAGTGTTGTAACATTAAGCTAGTACATGAGATTGAACAACACCAAGATCTGGAGATGAAAAGATCTTGTATATGTATTTGTCAAGCAGTACAAGTACAACATTAATACTGCTCTCAATAGAACCAACTTGTCCACTATAGAAAAAGAGGATAAAAAAAGCATAAGGAAGTATGCTTAGAGATGGTGAGATTTAGTTGGTTAAGTGTATCCTCCACTTTTGGATAAAGAAATGATCACTCTAATTGCCAATACACTTAAGGCATCATACTACGAGCATGTGATGGGCAGTTCAACGCAACAATTTACTAACATTGTAGCAATGATCGAACGTATAAAGCAAGGAGTAAAGAGTTGTAGAATCTCTGCACCCATAAAGAAAAAAGGATTCGAAGGAAAAATAAGGGAGGTCGACCATATTAAAAATGACTATAGGGGTAGGAAAAACCAATTCCAAAACTACCATACACTACCCTAAATTGCCAACATCAATTTCAACCCTTTAGTTTCTGCTAGAAAACCTGAGTCTCAAATCAAAAACCAAATTAAGAGTTTTCAAAGGGTTCAGAAACAACTACCTCCATTACCACTACCCTTAAATGAAATGTACCAGAAGCTGCTGAGCACAAGGCATGTAGCTCCCAAACCCCTAACACTTCTTCAGCCACCTTACCTCAACTGGTACAAACCTGACTTCACCTGTTTCATACCATGCTGGCTTTGTAGGACATAACATTCATATATGCAATGCCTTCAAGAAGAAGCTCATGCAGTTAATTAAAGCTGGGTGGATAACATTCGAAGAAACTTTGAACGTGAGTACGAACCCTCTACCCAATCATACTTCAGGTAGTAGATAAGTAAATGCATTAGAAGCGAAATGCCTGGCAAAAACACCGATGGTAAGAGCATGTTACGAAGAAGGCAACATGAATTCTTAAGGACTTGAATTTAAAGGGGTGTCTTTGGTTTTTTATACATACCATTGATGAGATTCCTGCAAGAGTTTTTGTAAGGAGGTTGGTCGAAGGGGAAGTGTACGAGAGTTGAAAAAAAGAGCATGTTCTCATTGTGTCCAAAAAAATAACTACCTTTGTCTGATCATACTTGCAAAGTTATTTTGATTTCGTTATGTTTCTACCTGTTTTAGTCCTGTCGGCAATCTAGGCTCATATTGCAACAAAACTTTCTTTGTCAAATAAGTCCTTTCTTTTTAATAAGATTATGTGTTCTTTTTTTGTTCATGATATGCCTTTATTTTTGTTATTTCACACAAATAACACACTTATACGAGCACATCCTTTACTCATCAAACCACTACACCAAGAATTCTTTGGTGCATTTCCTTTTTCTTCAAAAACTATATAAAAAGAGAAATAGCATAAAAATGGCAGCCTTCGAAGATAAATCTCGCATTCTGCTAGTGTTGACCTTTAGTCATTCTGACTTAAATATTTTGAGCTACATAAGTTAATTTGATGCAAACTTAATTTTTTTGGATTTTTGACTTGAAGACCTATCAACCTATCAAATTTTAGAGGAAAAAGATCTCATTTGAGAGAGATATGATTTTTCTAAGATGACACATGAATTCTGTTAGTAGACAAGTTTTGTGAAGAAACAAGTCCAAAGTACTTCTTAAAGCATCCAAATCGATATCTGAGTCTTTATTTCCGCAATTTAGCTCCTCTAAGTTAAAAGTTAAAGCTTGAAGATTTTATGCAATGTTATTTCTCTTTTTTTAGGAAAATAGTTATTGAAGTTTGAAACACTTAAGTGTAAATTGTCTACTTAGAAAAGGACTATCTTGTAGGAAAGAGATTAAGGTTTTCTAGGATATAAAAAGAAAGAGAGAAATGAAAGAAAGGGGCAGCTAGAAGAGAAAAAAAACACACCCTTTCCTCCATAAACCTGAAATGATGCATTTCTTCTTTCTTTTTGATTAGTTGTTCAATAGACATGTAAGGCTAAACTCTTTTTCTTAGTTACAAGAACACATAAACCTTCGGGTTTCAAGAGCTTTGAGATTTGTTTTATCTTTTCTTTTCAATTTATATGATGAATATGTTTGTTTTTCTATGTTTATTTCTTATTATTGTTTATTTTAATTGCTAGAGCGGACTCTAAGTTATTATTGTAAACAATCTATTGCTAAGTTTGCTATCAAAATCGAAGTTGTGATATATAAACTTGTGAAGCAACTAAGTTTAATAATCATAGCGGATCTATGTTATTAATCTTAGGGAAAACATTCGATCAAATCAAACATGGACCACGAACAGTTATGTTTTCTTGATTAATCAACTTATCTAGTTTTTAAGGCTGTCATTGAATTAAATTACTAGTGCAGACACTGTGGTTATTTAATGGTTGGGTTAGTTATATGGTGGATATGTTAACTAACCAATGTTAAGAAAAGATAAAGATTTAAAACATAAATTGATGTTTCGTTTCAATGATCGGTTCTAATTTATATAAATGAATGTTTACTTGAAACGAATGTTTATTCTCTTGTTAGTTTTCTGATTTATTTAATTTTACTTGATCATTTAATTCTGCTATATTCTAGATAATCTCAAAACCCTCCAAATTGCATAACATCTAGCATAAAAATCTAAACTAAAACTTCCTTGTAGGATCGACCCTTTGCTTGCTCTATATTATCTTGTTTACTTAAGTTAGGGTAATTAATTTGTGTGACCGCGATATCGCAACAGTAACCTAAAGACCATAAGATGGCTTTAAAGCTAAGTTTTAGCTGAATGGATAATGAGAAACCATTTTGCATATTTGCATGAAATAAAACAAAGTTTACCAATTATGAATGCATGCGTTTGAAATAAGAAAAGGCTATCTTTGACAATCCTTTCACAAGATAAAAAAATCATTTACAGTCCCCATTGAGCCTAGTAAATCTTTGTTGAAAAATAACTCTAACTAGGATCACACCCCATATTAGGGGGCAAGTGCGAGAAATAGAAAAAAAGATCCTCAATGAATAAAAAATTCCCAAACAAAGATGGAAGACATGAAAGAATCCAAATGGTCCAAAAGGTTTAAACATACCAAAAAAATAACTAATATGATGATGCTCAAAATCAAATGAAGAAAAAAAAGAGAAAAAGCCCAAGCCTGACAGTAAAGGGCACGATAAACCATTTTGCAAATCAATTCGAAGGACTAAAAGGTCTAGAAACAAGCAATGGTAATTCTTAGTCTTGAAATCCATTAAACATCTTTTGAGCTTATAAATATCCTTTTTCTTCGTAGCTAATAGTCAAAGCCTACGTTATATGCCCAATCAAGCCTTATCTGATCAAGGTCATCTGGATAGGTAGGTAATGTTTTCTTATACGAAACAAGCTCTATTTTATATACAAATAAAATTGATGCTTTGAAGATTGGTCATCTGAAACCCTCAAATTGAAGTTTGAACTTCTTTGACCAACAAAATGTCACTTTACATTTTCATTAAAAGTAAAACAAAAATTTTCAACACTTATGAAGACCTGTCCATAAGAATCATTTGAAATTTTTCTGAACAAGTTTGCTTTAAACCGACATAAAAAATGGTTTTTGTGTTTAGAGTAACTTTGAAATTCTAAAAATTCTTCATGAAAACAACTCCTTGTAAATAATAAAATCTTCTTTCACACGGCCTTGTCCCCAAAGAAAATTCAAATGAAACATTTAAGAGTATGATCAAGCTAGTGGGCAATCCAAAAAACACATAATAAGATGGGCTCCATGATTTTATTTCTAAGAAAATAGAAAATGTAGGGTAGAGTTGGCAACCTTTGAGATAAATATTTGTACCATACCCTTTAGAGATCAGGATCACAAGTTGTGACTTGAATAAGTAAAAGCAAAAAAGCCATCGAAGCTTACTATAAAGACTTAAACTTTCAAGAATGAGGAAAGTCAATGAAGAAAAGGGACCTATATTTCTCAGGTGAGTATACATGCATATTGATCATAATGCATTACTTTGATCTTTGACAAACTTGTGTCTCACCAGCAAATCTCTTTCGTGCGCGTCTTTGGACCCTCATCTCCTAGGTATTGTGTTTTTTGCTTCCTTTTGAGTGCGTCTTTAAGCTCTCATCCCTTAGATAGTACGCCTTCAAGCCCAACTTTTTTCCTTTCAAGTACGCCTTTGAGCCCTCATCTCTCGACTAGTGCGTTTTCTAACCTTACCTCATTTGAGTGCGTCTTTGCGCCCTCATCTCTTAGATAGTTCATTTTCTAACCTTATCTCCTTTTGAATGCACTTTTGAGTCCTCATCTCCCAAGTAGTGTGTCTCAAACCCTACCTCTTTTCGAGCACACCATTGAGCCATCACTTCTTAGATAATATGCTTTTTAACCCTATCTCATCTTTCTTTCCGAACACGTTTTCTAGCCCTCGCTTCTCAGATAATGCGTTAGCCCTATCTCTATATCATATCTCTTCTTAAGTGCGCCTTTGAGTCTCCATCTCTCAAATAGTGCACCTTCAAGCCCTATCTTCTTCTTTTAAGTGTGCCTTTGAGCCCTATCTTTTTTCCCTTTAAGTGCTCCTTTGAGCTCTCATATCCTATATAATACGCTTTTGAGCTCTATCTTGTCGTCCCTTCAAGGTATCTCTAACCAAATCCTTTCACCAGATAAATCGCATTTTTCACCACTCGAAAAATCTTTGCATTTTCCTTCTAGACAGGTTACCCATTACAATAAGACCACTTTGAAAAATCATTCGTTTTTTTCACCACCTAAAAACTCTTTGCATTTTTCACATAAGTAGGTCACCCATTATAATAAGATCATTTTGAAAAATCTTTGTGTTTTTCACCTAGGCAGGTCCCCATTATAATAAGACTACTTTGAAAAATCTTCATATCTTTCACCACTTTGAAAATCTTTCATTTTTCACTTATGCAGGTAGTCCATTACAATAGACCATTTCTTGATCTGGAAATCTGTTATCACCATTCATTTTTCTTCTTTACAAAGCTTACTATCTAAAGTCTCTAACATGACTTTCTATCGTAAGCATTGTAAAAAGAAGGCAATTGTTATAATCCATTTCTGAGTTATTCCCCAAATTCACCTTTTTCTTTCCAAATAAATCAAAAAATAAAATAAAAGACTAGCATTTTGACAAAAGCAAGCTGAAAGGATTTCACATTTAGAAAAAAATTAGGCTGCAATTTTTTATGGAATTGAGAGCCTAATTATAACCCATTTTACCTAAAACTGAAGAGACAATGCAAATTTAAAGTCAAGTTACGTGATTATTGGACGAATCTGCATAAAAATTAAGTCTAAAGACATAATTAGATTTTTAATAGGCCAATTTGATTTAATCATGGGCCAAATTAAAGTTTAATTATATTTAAGAATTAATTTAGGTCCAATTGAAGGATTTAATTAGATGCTAGGACTTAATTATACTTTAAATGAGTCAAATTAATTTATTTAGGGGCTTAATTGGTGAAAAATTAAGTTTGGGAGCCCAATTTGAGCTTAATTGAGAATATTAGAATTTTAAGAGATCAAATTTAATTTTTACTAAGTCAATTGATTGAAATCATGGGTAAAATTGCAAGAAAATTAAAGTTTTAGGGTTAATTAAGGGCTAAATTGAAGAAATTTACAGCCAAAGATCATTTTGAAAACGGCGTCGAACTCTAGGGATCCAATCGGCTGAAATCAGGGGTGAAATTGAAGAGATTTGAAAGTTTAATGGTTAATTAGGGGTTAAGTTGAAGAAATCCAAAACTAATGACCAAAATAAAAAAGACACTAAAATTCAGGGTTGAAATTGAAGTTTGTTAGGGGCAAAATTGAACAAAATTGAAAGTTTGAAGCTGATCAGGGGTTTAATTGAGCGAAATCAGAAATCGAAGAATTAAAATGAACTTTATCAAAACTACATCGTTTTGGGGTTGACTATTCATCTTCTTCTTCAGCTTTTCATTGAAAGCTTCTCGAGTGGCTTCCTACCCAAGACGTTAATGCTTCATCTCTCCACCAAATTAGATAAAAATTACATGCAAACAATGGCCTGACATCTTAGTACACCTTAGTGTGGTCCGTTTTGGCATATTAACACCACAGTAGTTATGGCATCGCCCTAAAGTGGTCAACCCGACCAGCCCTTTTCTACAACAAATCTGACAATCCATGATTGCCACTTTAAACTGACAGTTGGGATCCTTCTAGGTTGAATCAAGAGCGAAGATTTGACACTATATGAGACAAAATATCCCTCTTCCACCCTTTATAAATAGAGGTGGATTTTATAGCTTAAGAGAGGAAAAATTAGAAGCCAAAGTTTGGAAAAAACAAACCAATCTTTTCCCCTGTTTCCATTTTTTCTTCCCCCTCACCTCTTCTTCCTCTTCTTTCACCGTGTCGGTGCTGCCAGCATCAATGCCAACCACCCTCTGATCTTCCCTGCAACACCAGGAACGACTTCAGCAACCGTTTGCCTCTGGCCAAGTAAGGTAACATTGCCTCCTCCCCTCCTATTTCCCCCCTCCTCAATCTAGAAAATCATGCAATGACTAGATAATTGCATGGTTGTTGGGAGGGGCCAGCAACCATGCGGGCCTGGGCTGGACCCGATAAAAAAAAAGAGGGCAAGGTTTGTTAGGCCGTTAGTCGACCCAACCAGACTTGGCTGGGTGCGGTCCAGTTGACTAGGTCAGGCCTAGCCCATATATTTAATAATAATAATATAATATTATATATTATAAAAAAATTCAAAAAAAATTAAGTCCTTTAAAAAAAATTTGTGATTTTCTCGCATGTTTTCTACTAATTTTGCATAATATTGGGCTATATATTTACAATATAAGGTACAAATTCGGTATTAAAATACCTGATTTTCTCCGAAATGTTTCTAAAAAAATTACAAAACAAATTGAAAAAATATCAAAAGTTTTTAAATTAATTTCCTCTTTCAAAAAAATAAAAAATATTTTGTTTACATGTATACGACCAAATACTAAAAGTTTTCCTAGAATATTTTTATTAAAAACAAAAAACAAAACATCTTTCTCATGTTTTAAAAATACAAAAAAAATGGATATCGTAACCAATTTATGGTTATCCATTAGGATTTGGCCAAAATATCAAAAACCCTTTAACAATCATTTTATATATTTTATATTAGGATTTAAATGTAGACTTTAATATTTGGGGGTATAAAACTACACAATAGAGTACACTATCAGGTATTAAAGATACAAAGTGTAAAATAAATACAATGCTAAAATTTAAATTTTAGTTCGGTTAGGACTTCTCCAAATAAGGTAGAGACTTTCTCACAAAGAAAAACTTGTCTTAGATCTTAGAAAAAGACAAACGAATAGAAATTTAACTTAGAAAAATAATCAAACAACAATCTATCTTATCTCATATAGGGTGTACTAGGGTGATACATCTTCCCCTTACACAATCAGTCCCCTACCCAGACTCTCGCATACTATAAGTTTCTTAATAACTATAATACTAGGTGACGACTCCTGAACCTTAATCATAATTTTATGATTAGACCAAAAACTCTTTCTTTTCCCAACACAACACCTCTTAGGAGGCTCTTTAAAGCGCGTCATCGCCACACAACAGGATACATGAGTGATTAACTTCAGTACAAGTGAGATATTGTTAATTTAATATGCCATGTAGCCAATCGATTGGTTACATGCGGAATTATTATATTAATGTAAATACATATTTATTATTAATAAAAGTTTAATTTATCTTTAATATTCATATAATATTAGATTAATGAATTTAGAGTAAGATAAATTTCAAAGGACAAAAGCAGTTTGTTCTCATAAGTTGAGGTATAAGGGATATCTAGAACTAGTATGTGAGTCCTTGTTATAAAACATATACAATGAACTAACCCGCATGATAATTTCATATGGAGAGATCATCTATATTTATAGAAAGATTCATATGAATTGTGTAAATGATCCTTAGACTTAGGATCACTAAGTCATCTTCTATAAAAAATATTATGCTTAGATCCTGCTACATGTTATCTTAATCGAGGTAATGAAAGGTTAGACATTGGGTGTAGCACTATATGAAGGTATTTGAGTTATTAAAAGATGATTCATCATCTTAGGTGAATTAAGAAAAATGACCCATTTATTCTCAAATAATACTAACTAAGAAATATTTGGCAAAGGTGGAATGTGATTTGAAAAAACTTTTAAATCTTATTCAAACGATCAATGGCTATTATATAGAGAATAAATATGGTTTAACATGGTACATATACTACATGCTTTATATTAAATCAAAACATAATTGATGAAAGGATATTGATTACATTGAGAAACTAGTCACTGAAAGGTTAAGTAAAACCATTAATGACTTTTCTAATATTTAGGGGTCATGACATGTTGCACAATGCACCTGATCTTTAAATATAAATTAATCAATTGATAATAAATTAAATCATTTAATTTATTTAATTCTATTTAATTATAATTATATTTTATATTTGGATTAACATATTAGAAACCTAATGGGTCACACACATTAAGAACCTTTAGTCGGAAATTAAACAATGATGATTAATTAAGTATGACTTGATTAAAATATATTTTAGAAATTAAAGATTAGAATATAATTGATACATGGATTATATTTCTAGACCTAGAAAAATCAAGTAAGGACTTAATTGATTAAATTTCTAAAATTATCCTTAAATAATATATGGATATTATTTAAGGGGAAAATAAATATTTTATCATTTATAGGGGTTCTAAGATTCCTTATAAATATAAAGCTAAGCTTATTATTTTGTAAGTGAAAAAAGAGGAGTGATTGTCTATTAGATAGAAAAACTATGTAAATACAAAATTAGAGTTAGCACTCTCATAACAATCCCTATCTTCTAAATATAGATTTATGAGATTTTTCACGGATGGGTCGTGTGGATTACCGTTAGAGGCTGGATAATTAGACAACTTATAGTTTGCTACAACCCAGCCTTTAAAGAATTATTCAAAGTCGAAGAAGATCACATCTTCAGGTAATAAATCTCTAAACAACTCTAGATCTATCTAATAAGATCCTAGGGGCGAATAATTCTATTTCATAGTTTCCGCTTAGTGTATGATATTAGGGAAACCCAACAAATACTATCTGGGCAATATTACACTTTAATCCTTCATGTCCATAAAAAGACTCATGGGCTATAAATAAAGCATAAATCCTTTAAATAAAAGATTCAGAATCTCTATTCTTTACTGGATATTTATTTCTAGTGTATATCTCTGTAAAATTATTGTATTTTCTCTCAAAAATCATTAACTTAATTATTAGAAAAACTTCAAATTCACCAAATAAAAATTGTTTACGAGTAATAGACACCAGGCACCGACCATCTCAAGAAGAAAATAGATCAAAATTCCAAAATTAAAAGATTAACTAATTATCTAAAATATAAATCTTACCTTCAAGACTTTTCTGAGACATAATGTGAGAATAATGATTTGTGTTGTAATTTTTTAATATTAATAAAATAATCATGTTTTAATTGTGAAAGCAAGGTACAAAAAATTGGTTAAAAAGAAATCAAGAATGAACACGGGTACTTACTAAAATATGGTGTCGTTTGGTAAGGGATTAAGAAAATGGAGATAAATTCTTACGAAAGTAATTTTTAAAAACATAAAAGTTAGTTAATAAATTAAAGAGTTAAGAGTTAACGATAGAAAAAGAAAATAGTTAAGAGTGATGAGAGATGAATAACAAATTATTTAGTGTATATTTTGAGATAGAAAACAGCAGCACGGACATAAATAATAATAATAATTGTATGGAAGATAAAATTTACTCTCCAAAAACACAAAATTAAATACTCATTTTTATGTTTGAGATTGTAATTGCATTATATTTTTTATTTTTTTTAGTTTGAATTTTTTTCATATTTTTTATTTATTTTAATATATTAATATCAAAAATAATTTTTTTAAAATAAAAAATATTTATTATTTTGATATATTTTTAAATAAAAAAATATTTCATTTTTCATTACAAATTTAGTATTTTGAAATAACGATTGCTTTTTTAAAATATTTTTTAATAAAAAATATATAAAATAATATATTTTTTTAATTTTTAAAATTACTTTTAATATTAACATATCATAATATTTTAAAAATATTAATTTTAAATAAAAAAATTAAAAAAAAAATCACAACTCAATTTCAACTTGATTTCTCAGCTACAAAAACAAACAACCTTAATAATATAGTCACGAAGATGACCGACACCAGTCACATAGAGCAGATTAAAACCTTACTGGACGTAGTGGCCTTCTAGTTTGATCTCTACCCGGCTTAAATTCCAAAAATTTGTCTGTTGCTTCCTCTTCTCCTTCAAATAAACAAAACACAGGGAGAAAGAAATGCACGTCTTTAACAGAACCCTCTTAGTTTTTGTTCCTTCCCTCTCATCATTTATCAAGAATCTCTCTTAAAATTCCCTTCTTCATAGACTGGTAAGGTGCGTACCGAACTTCTTTCTTTCTTTCTTTTCCTGATTGGTGTTCAAAGTTGTTCTTTTTTTTTAATTATAGAATTACATCAAGCTTGGATTTTCATGGATCAGTTGTTTATTTTATTTTATTTTACTTCTTTGAATGCTAGAATGTTTCTTTAAGGATAAAAAAGAAGTGGGCTTTGTTTGTTTTCTCTCAATCTACTATAAGTTGTTGAATCTATTGCTCCTTGTTGTTTGTTGAATCTACTAAAGGTTAAAGAACTAAGAATTTAGAGTTGTTTTTTTTAATGTTTTTGGGGTTAACGTTAGCTGAAAATTCGTTACGGTTTTTGTTAGGAGTGGATTTAGTCTGGCACTGTTGAATCGAAGGCTTATGAAGCATTTATTCGAGTTTTAATTTGTGTTATATGGGTGATTTTGAGGTTGAGATTGAGCTTGAGTCTGAAGGGAGGGTAGTATTTGATTTATTTCAGATTGTTGGTCTATTATTTCATTCTAAATATCATCGTTTGAAGGGATTGTTCTCTTGGCAAAGATGAACAAACATAAATGCATGGTTCTGGGAAACAAAAAATGTCCCCACATGCCAGCTCGTGCGCAAGTAAGCACATATGCGTTCAAGTTAACATTCATAAGCAAACTTGGATGCAAAATGAGGACTGGTGTGGTAGAAAGTTGTTGCAATTATTGAATCAGCTCTCTCTACATTCACATCCCTTGCAGCGCTGAAGTTGGTGGAAGATAAGAATTTGTATTTGTTAGATACACTAGAAGACAAGTTTTATGGTTCAATCTTCGCAACTGCATAACTGTGATCTTTGTTTGCAAGTTTGACTTAATACCTTAATTGGTTTCATGATCCATCATGAAGAGATTGAAAGTAAAGGGCTCAGTTAGGGTAGCAAAAGGATATTTGCTTGTGCATGAAGGTGAGTTCTCAGCTGTTCACATATCTAATAAATGGATAACATCTAGATTTGATGGTCTAAGATAAGAATTTTTGGGATGATTAACTTCTCTGGGTAATGATTGATAGTTTGGCATTAGAATTTGCAAATATACATCTTGTTCAGTTTATTGGTATGTGTCATGGTCACTGTTTGTTGTACAAACTTCTGCTTCTGCTTTGTGAACTGTAGCTGCTAGCTAGCTGGCATTGCATGCAGAGAATGCAAATTGATTTAAGGATGCAGCTTGCTCAAATAACATTGAAGGTTAACCAGTGAATGTATTTGTCTAAATGGGAAACAATGAAAGAGCAGCATGTTTGCTCAAGTAATCTATCCTGACAATTTTTATATTGTCCAACATGCGCTCATTTTTGGGTCATTTTAGCCTTTCTTTTCTAGTTTTCATTTGAGATTACAAGAGATGGTGTTCTGTTTAGAAGCTCTGACACCATGAAGTCAATTTTTCATCATCCTCTTTTTCATTTTGGATTAGTAACCCCTTATTGTGTTTCTTTCTAATTAGCTTTCTGCTTTTTGGAGATTTTAGCTTATTATGATGAAACCATGATATTATCTGCTTTGACATACAAGATTAAAAGCTAGATCTCTCTATTATACATAATCAGATTGCAGTTCAAGTAGAAAATGGATGCCAAACTGAAGCTGGCAGCCTAAATTACATGTAATTTAGTTTGGTTGTCATTCTGATTCGTATTTTTCCTTCCAGGTGAAATACTCGGAAATTATTAGCAAGAGAAGACAATCCAGTATGAATATATGGTTAATGTCACTCCTTGTATGGTTCAGCTTCTACAACCATTGAAAGTGATGTTGTTTGCATGGTCATTTGTCACCAATCAAAATGTTGAATTTTGCATCCAATTGCCTAGCTGGAAGTGTTAGTATGAACAATTCTACAAAGCCTACTCAAGTCCCATCAGAATACTCAGACGATGAGGCATCGTCTGATAGCAGAGAAGAAGCTCTAGAGTGCCCAATATGCTGGGAATCCTTCAATATTGTGGAAAATGTGCCTTATGTTTTATGGTGTGGCCATACTCTTTGCAAAAATTGCGTCCTAGGGCTTCAATGGGCTGTAGTGAAATTCCCCACATTACCTATTCGGCTTCCTCTCTCTATTTCTTGCCCGTGGTGCAATTTATCATCTTTCCGCTTTGTTTATAGAGGGAACCTCAAATTTCCTCGCAAGAATTATTTTCTACTTTGGATGGTCGAGAGCAAGAATGGTGACAGAGACAAGTCTCCTGGCACCTTCTGTGAAGATCACCAACCGTACTGGTCATCAGACAGTAATTTAGCTCATGGAAGTCGGGTAAGCCGTGGTAACATCAGGAGAGGACACTATATTCATCACTCTGAACCATCAGGGACACACCATGATCATAATCATGTCAGCAGTTACCTCAATGTGGAGAGAATACATTCTTCCCTTCAGAAATCACTGGCTTTCTTTGTTAGTCTGACAGCAAAGTTCCCATTGGTCATCATATTCCTTTTGATCATCTTATATGTAATACCTGCCAGTGCAAGCATTTTGACCCTGTACATTCTTATCACTGTTCTGTTTGCCCTCCCATCATTTCTCATTCTTTACTTTGCTTATCCTAGTTTGGATTGGCTTGTGAGAGAAATCATCACTTGATATGCAATTTATTGTCGTAATCTGTAACCATTGTGAATAGAAGTTTGCACCTAGAAAGTCGCACATCTTTTTCTTGGTGACGTGAACTTCGTAATTCAACGACTTTCCAGTCTCCAAGACTGCATTCGTTGGCATCAAAGCTCCTCGGTCCCACTATCCCCCATATCTTCCATGGTTAGAAGCTCTTCTGCTCTTGTAGGATTTTGCTGGTGTTAGGGCTGTTTGTAGTGACAATGGGGTTCGGTGGTAATAAGGGTCCCACCAAAATTGTTTCCTTATGGATGTGTAATGCTCTTGTAAGTATCTGAAATATTAGTAAAGTGTGAGGGCTATCACCCAAAAGCTTGATTTCTTGGTTGTATCTTTATTATGGTTTTATTCGATTTGTGTCTAACTAGGAATTTTTTGTTTTATGATGGGTTTTGAAACAAAGTGATAAAAACCAGAGTTATTTCATTTCAGTCTTCTGTGTGGAAATACTATTCCAGCCGAATGCTTTTTGGATATCTGAAGCTCTTCTGGGAATACAGTTGAAATAGGTTTTTATCCATTTCCCAGATGTTGCTTCTGAACAGGTCAAGGTTTTGTTTGTAGTGGACCGGTTCTTTACCTATCATGTTGGTGCAAGCAACTTGGTTCGCTTTGGCTTGAAAAGAAACTGTAGAACATGAGCTTTCAGTGTAGAATTGGTTGTCATCAAGCCAGTCACTGGATTATCTGCTCTTGGTTATGCTTCGTGCGCATAGAGTCGTCTTAAAAATTGCCATGCTAGTGTGGAGTGGATGCTATTTGTGGGAACACATGGTGAACCTAGTGCCAAATTATGGCTGATCAGGATTCGATGCTACAGCATTGCCTGCATTCTTAGCTCTGATTTATTTGGGGGGTAACCCTCCTAAATTAAGGTCTTAATTTGCTACAGAAAATACTATTTTGATCCTTTTCTTTTCCCATCCACAATAAATCCCCAGAAAATCCAACGCAGATATGGCCGGGGAAGTTCCAACTCTGGATTCTGTTTAACATTATGGACACCCCACCACAACCTTTTAGAACAACCATGGCCTGATAAAAAATTTCCACTGTTTCAACAAAAATGGCAGTAGCCTTAACCATTTCTTGCCCTAAATCCACAACCCTGCAGAAACCATCCTCTTTAAAAGACTTAAATTCTAGTTTTCTTGGTGGGCCCCTGAAGGATGTTTCTTCTCAGTTAAAGCCCGGAAGGGAAAGAACAGACAAGTTCAGCTTGGTGATTGCTGCGCCAAGCAACACCTCAACCAGCACCTGCACCAACAGTGGTGGCGGCGGTGGCAGGTTTTATCTGAACTTTACAGGGTTTCCTTTCCCTCTTGGTCCTTTCCTTAATAGGCGCACTATAAGGACTGAGGTAACTTTCTCTATCTTCAGCTTGGTTGTTAAGGATTTTGTTCAAGAATAATGGAGAATGGCTCAAGTTTTGATAATTATGACTTTAATATACTTGTGCACATATGTCCTTTGATGTGTGTATTGACAAAACTTGTCTGTTTTCAAGTTTTATCACTCCCAGTCTGTTGTACTTGCCATCTCACAGAATTTATGTATCTGTAAAGTCACTGTTTGATGAATGATCTTGTTTCTGCCTTTTAATTCTTGATGTGCAAATTAGTGGTGGTTGATGTTTTTGCTTGCTTGGCGGGCTTATACTTTATTCTGCATTGCTGCACATTGCTAACTATAATCAGGTAAACCATCATCCTAGCAGGTGTTTTGCACTTCACATTTACATCAATCAGTGAAGTAGATTGGGCATATGGAACCTTCTTCTTAGTTAATATGTTTTCCTAATACTGAAAGTTTTTGTAAAGGAAAATATAAAGAACTTATACTTTAGGAGGTCTCCAATAAATGTCTTTTATATAAAGAAACACAGGACGTCTTAACTTTGTTCAGCTACTTAATTCAATGCTTTATAAGGAAAGCTGTTTCAATTTCAATTTATGGTTAAACTTTCCTACTTCTTTACATACCATTAGAAAATTATGGAAGTTCTTTATTGATAAACTTCGAAAATGTTGTCTTTGAAATAGCCCAGAAGAATGGCAGGTATGTTAACAGCTTCAAAGAAGGATGCTTTTTCAAGCAATTTCTTTTCCTTGTAGAGCCTTTGGGTTCTACCCTGTTTGAGTTTGTCTCATTCTTTCAAAAACATTAATATAAAATCAGACACCTGAAATCACTTTGTACTGTCCTCAAGAAAACTGAAATACAAATAAAATTTCATGAATTTCTAAATTCTGCATTTGGAATTGGAAACCAATAACATATTTGGATAATGCAATCTAGATCATAGAACCCCTGAATACTGGAGTTCCATTCCATGACTGAATATGAATCATGAGACCAAAGACGTCAGCCTAAGAGATGGATAAATATGTTGAGCAAATTGTTCCGTTTCGTTGGCATATGCCTTGATAAAATGGGAAGCATCTCTTGCTGAATTCGTGGAGCAGCAGTTCCTTCAAAATGAGGTCCTCATTTTAAACCCCACTTGGGGAAATTCCATCAGTCTAGAAAAAAATGAAATATTCGTTGTTCTGATTAAACTACTCCAATTAGTAGAGAAAGAGGTGTATTTGATATGCATGGAAAACGTAAGAATTGTAAAAGGCACAATTCTTTTGTATGCTAATGTAAACTGTAGCTAGAAGGTCTTCTGTTTTATGCCTTTAGGCTGTGAAGGGTTGTATATGGCTATTCGAACAAGAGCAAGCATTAGGCTTCAGCAGTGTGTCAACTAACGTTCGAATGACAGTCATCACACTCAAATCTGGAGGATTATGGGTCCACGCACCCATTGCTCCAACGAAGGAGTGTATTCAGGATCTACCTCGTTTACCTTTTTACTCTTTAACAAGATAATGTCAGTCTTATTTGTTGCAATGAAGGATTTGAGGTGTGTGGATTTTAGTTTGTTTCTGTAGCATAAGAAATGTCTTTTTGTTCAGTATTGTGAGGGCATTCAAGGACAGTGCCATATGCCATTGATTGCACTGTCAAGTCTGGTAATGGGTCACCGAGTAATAGGGGCAAAACTGATCAGTCTTTTATGGACGACCCAATAACACCACTTTTACCGATAGATAGCAAAATGGTGGATCCTTGCCATAAGTTATAATTGATTTTTTTGTCCTCAACTCTACAGCAGCATATGATACATGAAGTAGGAGATGCAAAATGACTATTCCTGTTGAACCTGTTAAAGGAGATGTAACATCTATGTCTATGTTTACGTTGCCTACATATATGAAAACCAACAGTTGGATGCAAAGTTCATGAAAAGGTAAAGAAACGACTTTGATGGAATGTTAGAGCTCTCATAGCTGGGCTGAGATGATTATATAGACCTAAAAAGAAAGAACTACTAACTATCACTCTGCCTGGTTATGGTATGCTGTGATTATATAGGCCTAAAAGGTGAAAACAACTACAGACCATCAATCTGCCTGGTTATAGTATGCCGTGATTGGTACTATCAAACCAAAAGGTAAACACATGATGAACACATCTGAATTATCAACCTTCTAGAGCGCATAGAGCCAGCCCAAGTTTTTTGAACTTCAATATGATCAGCTTTTTCTATATTATGACATCTTTCTTGCTTGTTAAAATTGCAGATCAGAGATTGGATTGATAGTATTGTCCGAGACTGGAGATTCAAGAGGACAAATCCTGCTCATTTTGCTGCTCCAATAAACACAGGCAGGTCTGAATTTTTAGCGGCGTTTGCATTCCTAGATGACTTCTTGGGAGAGCGATATGTTACTCAGCCTTCACTTTCGCTTCTATTTACATCAATTATGAGGAAGGCGGCGAGTTACTTCCCACCGGATGACATGAAGACCTTATCATCTCTTGATCAGTTCTTGGTCTCGGTGGGAGCAGTGAAGAAAACTGTCTCAGCCCGGAAGAAGACAGCATGACAGATAAATTTAGCCAATAAGTTTCGCTACCATAAATTTACACACATGTATATATGTTGCGATGTTGCGGTCGCACAAATTAATTATACTAACTTTAAACACAACACACAAGATAGTATAAAACAAGTAAGTGGTCGATCCCACGAGAAAGATTCAAGTCAGATTTTTATGCTAGGTGATATGCAATTTGAGGGAGGGGGTTTGGACGTTATCTAGGCTAAAGCAAAAGAAAACAGGAAACTATCAAACAAAATTTAATAAAATCAGAAAATTATCAAGAGAACAAACCTTGGTTGCAATACATCCACCTACAGAAATCAGAATTGATCATGGAAACAAAACATCAATTTATATTCTGAATATTTATCTCTTCTTAATATTGGTTAATTAACAGATCCGCCGTATAACTAACCCTAACCATCAAACAACCACAGTGTCCGCACTAGTAATTTAATTCAATGGCAGCCTTAAGAACTAGATAAGTTGATTAATCAAGAAAACAAAACTGTCCGCAGTCTATGTTTGATTTGATTGAATGTTCACTCTAAGATTAATAACGTAGATCCGCCACAATATTAAACTCAGTTGCTTTACAAGTTCATATACCACAACTCCGGTTTTGATATCAAACTTAGCAATAGATTGTCTACAATAATAACTTAGAGTCCGCTCTAGCAATTAAAATAAAGAATCATAGGAAAAATAAGCATAGGAGAACAAACATATTCATCATATAAACTGAAAAGAAAAGGTAAAATAAATCTCACAGTTCTTGAAATCCGAAGGTTTCCGTGTCCTTGCAACCAAGAAAAAGTGTTTAGCCTTGTATGTTTGTTGAACAACTAATCAAAAAGAAGGAAGAATGCATAATTTCGAGTTTCTTAGAGGAGGGGGTGTTTTTCTCCTCTTGGCTGGTTGCCCCTTTTCTCTTCTCTCATTCTTTTTATATCTTAGGAAACCCTAGTTTCTATTTTACAAAATAGTCCTTCCTTAAGTAGACTATTTACATTTAAGTACTTCAATAACTATTTTCCTAAAAAAAGAGAAATAGCCTTGCATGAAATTTTCAAGCTTTGACTTAGAGGAGCTAAATTGCTAAAATAAAAACTTGGATATCGGTTTAGATACTTCAGCACGTAATTTAGACTCGTTTCTTCACGAAACCTGTTTGCTGGCAGAATTCAGTTGTCATCTTTGAAAAATCATATCTCCCTCATATGACATTTTTTTTGGATGAATTTGGAGAGTTTATAGGAATTTGAGTCAGGAATCCAAAAAAATTTAGTTTGCATCAATTGAAATTATGTAGCTCCAATTATTCAAGTCGGAATGGCTGGAGGTCAACACTAGCAGATTGCGAGATTTGACTTTGAAGGCTGTGATTTCCATGCTCTTCCTTATTTTATTTTCTTACCTTAGATGCACATAAAGATATGGATGTTAGCTTTTTAATGCCACTAAAATCACTTTATTTTAACCTCTAGAGCTCATGCTCTACACAAAATATCGACTGAAAGTCAAATCTGCCAATTATCTTTAATTTACTCATTTTTGCATCTTTCATCCAAAAGTACCTTCAAAACATAAAATAAAGAATATCAAGGCATTTTATATATAAAACATAAGTAAAACACTAGTTAAATTTTGATAAAACTAACAAATAATATGGTTGCATCAATATGCAGTGTTTGATAAATCATCATAGCCCTAGCATAAAATACATAGATTTGATGTCCCTAGCTGTAGATGTTTTAAATGATATATACGAGATTCAAAAGGTTGAAGTGTCGAAGTAGCCTTGTTCTTGGAGTGCTTTATACCATTAAAAGCAGATCATCCCTCCATTAAACAGGTTTTATTTGTTTTCTACGGCTTTATCTCTTGCCATTTAAGCAAATGAATAGTTATTAGTCACCGGAAACTTCTGCTTAAGGACTATACCTGGTGACAATTGATTGAGAGCTATAGCTCATTGGCTGAGGCTCGAGTTTTCTAACAATGACAATATATACTAGTTGATACAAGTAGAGAGAGATATATTCATGGAACAGTGAGACTAATTTAAGCCTTCAAATGACTGGTTTGATTGAAACCAAAGACACCCATAATTTTCTAGTTGTTGATTAATTGCATACAAATTTTGCCAATATATATGTAAAAGGCAAGTACATTGATTGAAAAAAAGCATTTAACAAATATATTTTTATGGGTCCAACACTCCCTGGAAGAGGAGATGACTCGAGGCAAAGGGCAGGTACGTTGAAACATTGAAAACAAGCAAATCCTAATCCTAATAAATTATATTATGGTTGGAGGGTAACCTTCTTCTCAACTAAAAATCGTTTAGAAATAATTATAAGAGATGTAGCTCAACTGATTATATTTTAGATTTGTTTTTTAGAAGTTATTGATTCGAGTCTTATAAACCTTAGACCACTAGAAGTTTATATGATCTTATAGTTAATATAATATATTTAAAAAAAATATAATTTTGATTGACACACAAACTTACTCGGAGAGATTCATTGTTAAAGAAAATAACAAGTATTGTTAGAAGTAACAATCAATACCTTATGTTAAACTTAAACTTGGAACAAAGAATAATGGATAAGATGTGACGTAGGAGTTTAGTAACACATTCTATAATATTGAAGAAAGCTTAGAGTTGAGATTTGACACATTCATAATTTAGTATAATGGATAAGATGTAACGTAGGAGTTTAGTAACACGTTATATAATATTATTGAAGAAAGCTTAGAGTTGAGATTTGACACATCCATAATTTAGTTTAATTTTCATGAAAAGTAATTTTTTAAATTTTTCTATATTTATTTATCATTAGAAAAATTAGTTAATGGAAAATAGTTTCCAGTCAAAAAGAAATTCCGTTTAGTTTTCAGGAAAATATTTTTTTTGGACGGAAAATACTTTCTAGAAGTTGTGAAAAATTTAGAAATGTCTTATTGTTTGTTGATTATATCAAATTTCATCCTCAAACTTTTGATTGCTATATATTTTGTTTTGAATCTTTTTTTTCAATTTCATCCCATAGAATTTGATTTAATTTTATTTTTATATTAACTTTGGTTCTTATTTTTATGATTGTTATTTGCTTTTCTCTTATTATTTTTTTAATTAAAATTTTTTAACTATCAAATTTGGTACCCATTCTTTTGATTGTTATTTATTTAATTTGAAATAATTTATGAAATTATAATTATAATTATTTTAATTTAATTTCATTATCTTTCAACTTTTTTATCTATTAGATTTGATTTCTATTATTTTGATTGCTATTTATTTTATTTTATTTGAGATCATTTATGAAATTAGATTTTTTTTTCAATTTCATTCTCATTCAACCTTTTAATTTGTAAGATTTGTTCCTTATTATTTTAATAAACTTGAAAAAAAACATTAATAAGTTATTTTCCAGCTTATTTTTAAAGACATAATCAAACATTGAAAAGTGTTTTCTAACTTATTTTTTATAATACTATCAAATATTGAAAAATAATTTATTTTTTAAAAAATTTACTTTTTTAAAATATCAGTTTTAAATAAAACTATTTTCCAGCAAACAAACAACCATAACATCCATAAATTTTTATATAGAACGACGAGAACATACATAATAAATATATAGGTGATAAACGATCACCGCCTACATGTTTGTTTTGGTGATGAAAAGTAGGTTTTTAGGTGACATTTATTTTTATTTCTTGCCAACAATGCTTTATTATGCAGCGAGAGAGACAAGCAGAAATGCCATTATCCAAGGATGGAATTGCATCATAAAATCAATCCTTGTCTGAAAATTCATCCAATTACTTGAAATTCGTAAAATTATTATTATTATATTATTCCATTTGGCTTCACTATTCATGTGGGATTTCGATAACATTTTTCCATGGTTTACAAGAGATTTTTACTGATAAAAGGTAAATGGACTGTTGTTCGCTTTTCAGGGTTGAAGATTGAGATTTCCCCACCTCGAAGTTTTTCACTCACTGTGATATCAGGTTACATTTTTGTGAGCTCTCTTCCTCGGTTCAATTTTAGCATAAAATCTTGAGTGATGCCGGAAATTCTTTTCTGCATGGTGCATTATTCATATACCACCATCGATCATAACTAGATGTGTTTGGTTTGCAGGGTTGTAGCTTATGTTCTCTTCATCTGTATGTGTCCTATCTATGGCTGAGCAGAGCATCAGTCTGGCAGTGAACCCAGCAACTGCTGAGGTTGATGGAGGTGATTCAAGAGGAGGAGAGTGTTTGGTAATATTTATTTTTTATAATTTTTTTATTTAAAAATATATTAAAATAATTTTTTTTTTATTTTAACAGGAGATAAGAAAGAAAATTCTTCAAGTCATGATTTGTAAATATGGGAGGCAACATGCATTCGAGAAGAAGGCAAGGTGTCCATTTCCAAGAAGGATAATAAAGAAACCACCAGATGACCAAAGTTTGGCAGTCTCCGACAGAGGAAAAGAGGACATCAGTGGTTGAAGGCCAAGCCTAGTCCCATTTCCAAGTAATAGTCCCGAGATCATCAAGCGAGAAGTGTCAACCAAATCAGTTTTTAGCCAAACTCCACCGTTCACAGAAGTCCTGGCCAAGAGGATGAAGCCAACAGGTTTATTAGCGAAGTCTTTTGACAGCCGATGCTCAATGTTGAGAGAAGTTCTGGCTAAGAAAAATTCATCAGTTCTGTTGTCTCTGACAAAATCATTCGTTGGGAAAACTCCTGTTTCAAGAGGAGTTCTGGTCAATAAAAAAACAATGACACAGGAAGGGTCGACTAAATCAGCTGACAGCCAAGATTCCGGGTCAAGTGAAACTAGGACGAGGAAGAAGACATCAGCTGCGTGGAGTTCAGAGGTCAAGTCATCAACCAAATCCGTTGGCATCCAAGGTTCAGGATTAAGTGGAATTCAGACAAAGACGAAGACTTCAGCCGTTGGGAGGAAGAAGAATTCAGGGGTCAAGTCACCCCCAAGCATCACTATGCAGGATTTAGCATCATCTTCTGAAAAACCGAAGGTCTCTCTGAAACAAGTGTTGTCGAAATCTAAAGAACTGAACTCATCTGCGAAACAAGCTAGTTCCTTAAATCCAAAATTGTCTTCTCCTGATGCTTCAAGAGTTTTAGGTGACAGTGACATCAATATCAAACAGAGGAAGGGACCTCCAAAATAGCTGCAAAGAAAGTACAAGCATCCCCAAGGGCTTCATTTTCTCCTAGAAGATCAGTCAGTGGTGTTGCTAGAGGACTAGCGTCCCCACGAGCTTCATTGTCCCGTAAACCTTCTCTTATTAGAGTTGCAAGCCTAAATGCAAAGAAGCACAGGGGCTTGAAACTCACTCCTCGGACTAAAGAAACTAATGCTAAGCAGCTCAAGATTAAGAATTCTGATCCTGTTCAATGCAGTGACAAACTTAAAGAATCCAAAGGCAACATGGTCCAGGGGAAAACGTTGCATGTCATCAAGATGGAAGCTGACAACAAACATGTGGAGTCTGATTGTAGATCCTAAGAAAACTTAGTGAGAATTCGTTTTCTTGTTTCTTAATTAATTACTTTAGTGTTATTTTAATTACTAGTATCAAACTGAATTTTACGTACAAATATTTTTATAAATCTTATCAAGTTCATTTTGAGAGTCAAAGATTAGAGAAGAAAAAAGAAAAAAACTATTTTTTTTCAAAGTAAAATTTTTTTTCCTCTAGTAGATTATGTTTCTATATATATATAAGTAGAGGAAGCAGTTACTTCTTCTAATAACTCCTCTAAACATTTGGACCAAGCTCATCCCTCATAGGCAGACCTGACCTAATCCAATAACTAACATTCATCACTCACCCATGAAAGACTGGATTTATCTAATACATTATATTTTAAACTTGCACAAGAATTTCATACTAGATGAATGGACTGTACAACCTAAAGCACATAGTGAAAAGGAGCTCCAATATAGAAACCTAATACAGGTCATATAAAAGACATCAACCTCATAATTAGTTACTCCTTAAAGGGTATTATTATACCTCCAAACATTTTTAGTTACGCATGACTAAATATAATTCAATCCCTCAAGAATTTCATACTCAATCCATCCTTACAATTACAAGTATTCTAAACCATATCAAATTTATTCGAGTGATATGATTTCGGTTGATGAATACAAGTAATAAGTGTAGAACTAAAATTACTTTTTATTTTGCACTCATATCAATCAGATCTGAATTAACTCACTTTCTTAGGAGTATTCCTTTAAGTCGAATAATTTCATAAGCATAGGATATACTCCTAAAGTAGCAATTATTTATACATCACCTCATTACACAGTCAAAAATCACAAAGGGTAAGATTTTAAGATCTTAGATATGATCTCTAGGACACATAATACAGAAGCAGGGATTCGTTCTTTATTCCTGTAATGGTCATTAACAAATGTAGTATGAAATACTTGCTATAGTGGAGCTTACTCTTTTCTTTTCTAAAGACAAAGAGTGTATGTTATTGCTCTTCTTGCTAGGGAAAAACACCATATGGATCTTAGTTTTGTCGCCAAAAAAACATAGACTTCAAATAAAAAATTCTCATTTGCTTACTATCATTAGTGGCAGATGAATAATTTCATTCTTGGCTTCAATCATAATAGACACATGAATTGTGAGAATTCATTTATGTTGATTATTTTATTTCAAAACCTCATCGTAGTCCCAACCAAGGTGACTTTTTAATAATTACTTTGAGTTAAACTACTTTCATTGCGCCCAAGTTGCTTATTGAGCATTAAAACTCAAATAATCTCATATTTACTCACCTTACAAGCGCTAGAGGTGATTGCTTATGTGAGTGAGCCAATTTAAGTCTATCGATATATTTTAACAAATTATACCATACGATACTCACAATTTATTTCATAAAACAAATAATGAATAACATGACATACTTATAACATTTATTCATTATTCAATCATTGTAAGCCTTCATATGATCCTTAAAATTAATTATATTGCTAATTACATTCTACATAGGCCAAGGGATCTCACATGTCTAATAAATGCATCCCTTCTTATTGGTTTTGTAAGTGGATCTGCAACTATAGATTTTGTAGAAATGTGTTTTAGGATCATGTCATGTTCAATAATTGTTTCTCTAATGTAGTGATATCTTATCTTGATGTGTTTGATCTTTCCATGGTATTTTGAATCTTTAGCCACAGCTACTGTAGCAGTGTTATCACAGTAAATTATCACTAGGTCTAATGTTGATTTGATAATTTTCAAATGTTACAGGAAAGTCTTTACCCAAACAGCATCTTGTGTTGCTGCGGAACAAGCTACATACTCAGCCTCTATAGTAGATAAAGGCTATGCAAGATTGTTTCTTACTCCTTCATAATATTGCACTATCATTAAGCAAGAAAGCATATCCTGAAGTTGATTTGGATTGGTCGACATCTCCTCCTCAATCAGCATCAGAGTAACCAATCAATCGTAAGTATTTCTTTTCTTGGTAATATAGCATGTAATTCAAAGTTCCTTTTAGAAATCGTAGAATCCTTTTTACTACCATCTAGTATTTCTTACCAGGTTTTGATTGATATCGGCTAACTAATCTAATGGCATAACATATATCAGGATGTGTGCACATTATTGCATACATCAAACTACTGACGGCACTGGCATAAGGTACTCTGGACATTTTCTTTTTCTTCTTCTAAAGTCTTGGGACACATATCACGGCTCAAGCTCAAGCTCAAGCTTTTATCAATAGAGGTGTCTATTGGTTTGCTATCTTGCATGTGGTAGCACTCTAACATCTTTTTAATGTAAGTTTTTTGAGTTAAACTAAAAAGCTTTTTAGCGCAATCTCTTATGATTTTCACACCAAGAACATAGCTAGCCTCACCCATGTCTTTCATTTCAAAGTTTGATGATAACCATCTTTTAGTAGTTTCAATCATCTCTTTGTTATTTCCAACTATTAAGATGCTGTCTACATATAAGAACAATATTATAAAACTATTGTTAGAATGTTTTAAATACACGCAATGATCTTCTTCCATCATTGTAAAACCATCCTTACGGATATCTTAATGAAACTTAGCGTTCCATTGTCTAGAAGCTTGCTTAAGACTATATATGGATCTTTTAAGCTTGTAAACTTTAAGCTCTTGTCCTTTAATCTCAAATCTTAAAGGTTAATCCATATAGATCTCCTCATTTAGTTCTCCATTAAGAAATGCAGTTCTAACATCCATTTGGTATAACTCTAAGTTCATATTTGCGATTATAGCTAAAATAAGATGAACTGAAGTAATCCTCACAACTGGTGAGAATATATCTTCATAATCAATTTCCTCTTCTTGAGTGCAACCTTTTGTTACTAGTTGAGTCTTATAACATTTTATTGACCCATCTGCTTTACATTTAATTTTAAAAACCTATTTATTTTCAATGGATCTTTGTCCTGATGGTAAATTAACCAAGTCTCAGACTTGATTAGATTTTATCGACTCTATTTTTTTCTTCCATAACTTTAATTCATTCTCTTATTTTAGGACCAGACAAAGCATGCCTGAATGTTTTAGGCTCTTCACCATCTTGTGGAGAAATCATGAATGCTTCCTCTTCAATCTCAAACTGATGACGAGGAATTGGTTCACGAATGCTTCTATGAGGTTAAGATTGTGCATGATCTTGCTCCATGAGAGTAGGGATAGAAAAAATGTCACTCCTATTATTTCCAAGAGGATTAAGAGTTTCTTCTAAGTCCTCTACTGAATGGCTTGTTGTGCCATAGTCTAGATTTTTCATTTCATATAATTGAAAAGCTTTATTAACCTCACCTGTCGTTGGAAAATCCTTTCCTAAGAATATAACATCATGAGATTCAATCTCCGTCACTCTTCCACAAGTTTTTTCACCAATAAATACAAATCATTTGGAATGGTCAAAATATCTTATAAAGATACACTTCTTCCCCCTATGACCAAGTTTTTCATATTCATGAGAATTATTGTGAATATAAGCTGCTCACCCCCATTGATGCAAATAACCTAGATTAGGTTTGTCATTATTTCATAGTTCATACAGGATGAATGAGATAAATTAAGTATATAGGTAGCAGTTAACAATGTATCTCCCCAAAAAGAAATTGGTAAGTTAGTATGCGTCATCATTGACCTAACCATGTCAAATAAGATCATGTTCCTCCTTTCTGCTTCACTATTTTGTTGTGGAGTATAAGAAATAATTAGTTGTTTAGTTATACCCTTTTCATCATATTTTTTTTAAAATTGTTTTGATAGGTATTCACGTCCTTAATCAGTTCTTAAAGCTTTGATTTTTCTGCTTAGTTTACTCTTCACCAGATTGGTGTATCGAATGAAGCAATCTAATGCTTGAGACTTATATGGGATTAAATAAACATGACCAAATCAGGTGAAATCATCTATAAACATGATAAAATAATTCACACCATGTCTTGCCTTCACATTCATTAAGCCACAAATGTCTGAATGAAAAGGCTATAATAGACTACTGGCTTTTTTAGCTTTGCCAAATGGTAATTTAGTTGTTTTTCTAGCAAGGCAATACTCATAAACGAGCAATTCTTCTTTAGTAAGTGATCCTAAAAGACCAACTCTTGTCAAACTATGTAATTAGTCTTGCCCAATATGTCATAATCTAGCATGTTAAGTTATAATATTACTATTATTAGTAGTGTTGGAATTTTAAACAGTATAAATAGAAGCATCATCATCAATAGATATATTAACGATGTCTAACACCATAAAATCATTTAATACAAAACCAAAATAAAAAAAATTATCCAGATATATTTTCACACAATAACCAATAACAATACTATAAAAGTCCAATTGTAGTAAAGTAAGAACAAACACAAGATTTCATCAAACTTCAAGAACATAGAATACATCATGAAGATAAAGTGTATGATCACCCCGCAAATCCAGTTTGCAGGTATCAATCCCAAGCATAGCAGCAGAAGCATTATTCCCTATATATTTGTATCTACTTCCCTTTGGAATTTGATGAAATTCCACAAAGGTTGTTCAATCCCTTACTATGTGGTCAGTTGCTCTTGACTTTACAATCCAAAAAGGAACAGATTCAGCAAACATTAAATAACTACTAACGCATAAGTTAGAGGGATGATTATGGTTAAACATTACCTTTGGCTTAGTGCAATCACGAGCAAAGTGACCAGGTTTATCACAATTAAAATAATTCATATTCTTGTCTTTCTTATCGTTGTGTTTCCAACACTTGTGCTTATGTCCACTGTTATTTTTTTCTATTCTTTTTTTACCATATTTGGGATATTTTCCCTTGCCCTTTTTATATTTAGAGTCATATGCTCTTTACATCTTAGTCTCATATATGAAAGCCTCGTTTACAGGCTTCTTAGCGTGAGGTCGATCTTCTTTAAGCTTAATATGACAAGCAACATCATCAAATGTCTTCATGTTGTCAATATAGGTAAGGTTAACACGCATGTGTTCCCCATTGCTTGGCAAAGAACAGGTTATAACTTGGAGTTATTGTTCATCAATCATCTCATGTCCAACACCCTTTAATTCATTAATCATATTAGACATGATTGTAAGATGCTACCTCATCTTCTGATTTGATGTTTCTTATAACCATTAAATTTGAGGAGTTAACCGATGAAGTGTAGTATTAGAGGTTTCCCCATACTAAATCTTCACTACATCCCAAACTTATTAGGTTGAACGATGCCTTTCAAAACGCGACATTATATCATTTCTCATGCTATTCAATATTAGAATGTGAGCTATATGATCCTTGTGCTTATAGGTTTGATATGCTTCCATATCAAGTCTGTGTTAGGTAATGTTTTCTTGTTCAGGTTCAACCATCAGTTGTGTGATTGTTTCTAGTATTTCTTGCTCTTCTAGGAGATACTCAATTTTACGATGCCAAACATCGTAATTCTTTTCACTTAATTTGTCTTCATTGTTCAAATCAGCAATAATACTCTTAAATACAACCATATTCATTTAAAGCAACCTTGCAAATTATGAAGATATTAACTGACACGATTACTTGTGTCATATATTTCAAAGTTTTCAAATGTGGTAAATCAACTGCTAAATCTACTTCAAATGGCAGTTGACGTCAAGATTTTACAAAAGAGTCTTTCTTATTAATGATAGAAAACAATATTCTAACCAAATTATAATTATTTATTTTCCAATGCACTTCTTTGAATTTAAATGACAGTACATCAAATATAGTTTTGTAAATCCAAGACTCAAAATAAATATTCTTTCAAAACATAATGTACAACAAACGTATGCAATAATAGATGTATTGCACAAAAATAAAAGAAGACATATATTAAAATCATGTCTGATGCCAATGTAGATCTTAAGAAAACTTATTTGTGATGTAAGAATTCATTTTTTTCTATCTCTGGATATTACTTCTAAGCCACTTCAATTATTAGAATCAAAATGATATTTCATAGTACAAATATCTTTGTAAATCTTGTCATGATAATTCTGAGAGTAAAATATAAGAGAAGAGAAAAGAGAAAAAACTATTTTCTTTCAAAATAAACCTTTTTTTTAATGGGTTATGTTCCTATATATATATATATTGGTTATTGGGTTAGGTCTATATATATATATATATATATATATATATAGAAAACAATTATTTTTTCTAGTAATTCCTCTACATATTTGGACTAAACTCATTTCTTTTAAGCGGAATAGACTTAACCCAATAACCAACATCGATAATAATGAGAATGTTTATGTTCAGTCATCCCTACCTCAGCTGTCTTCACTTAAGTACCCATCCTCCCAAAATCTTTCTCCTCATCTCATAGTGAAGAAGATGAAGACAAATCTGAATGTACCGTGACAACAAACCTGATTAAAAAAAAGGTTTTTTTTGAGACATTAAGATGTTCATGGGAAAAAAGATGTACATGTCTGTGTAATAATGTCATTGAAGAAACAACATACAAACTTGTCGAGATAAGGAAACGTAAGGTTAAGGCCACAGTGGGTGTTGTCGAGACAGTAATCTCCCTCCAAGATGGCAAACCCCTGCAAATATTGCCTCTTGAATTGGAAATTAATTGCTAGACCAAAAATCAAGTCAAGTTTATAAAAAATAAAATAAATAAATAAAAAGTCAAAGTGAATGCTTTTTCATTAATAATACATTAGTTTTGCAAAGGATTGGTAGGAAATTGTTTTTTAAACAAACTAAAATGGATCTTTCTTTTACTACCACCTAAGAATTTCAATATTGTTGATTGAAACAAAATTATGATTTCTAAACTATTTTTTTTTTTAATTTGAAAAATGTTGTTTTTTAAAGTATTTTTAAATTTCATGAGGATTTAATTGACATTGCTGAATTTATTAGGGACGAACTGGTCTTCACATAAAATTTTGGTACAGTATAATGACTTTTTTACCCTTAAAAGCAAAATAATTTATACGATCACTTGAGGTATTCTTAGCGTTTTCAGATTTGATTGTACAGTGAATTCACAAACTTACACCTGGATTAAAAAAGAAAAAGGTGTGCAAGGGTATTTGTGTATTTTTCTTTTGGTTTTTTGGGTAATTATCAAATTAAGGAAGAAGTTGTGTCTTTTACCAATTATATAATATTATTTAAATTATTAAACTGGAAGCATGTGGGGCTCCAGAATTTTTAGGGTAGTGCATGTAACCAAGTTATGTGGCCAAATGGTGGCTTTCAAGGCAACAATGGGATCCTCTCGGTGGTGCCTACTTGACCATGCAACATGTGTTTCTTCTTCGCCTTTGCTTCACCATCAATGATCATTTTTTTCCTTCTCCTTTTCTCTCTCATGTTAGGAAAGCGCTTAGTCCATAAAAAAAAAATCATGCAGTCATTTAATTAGTTTTGTCTTCAAATTTAGTCATTGATCTTTTGATTAATATTTTTTATTTGAAATAATTTATATATAAAAAAAGAAGTTGTTTTCAATTTCATCCCTAATTGATTTTTTTTTTTATCTTTGAAATTTGGTCTTTACAAAACACAATGTAGCCCTTCAATTAGTTTTTTTTCCTTCAGATTTCTTCTTTAGTCTTTTGATTAATATTTTTTTTATTTTAAATAATTTATAAAATTAGATTTTTTTTTCAATTTCATTCCCATGGATTTTTTTCATATGTTTAATATGGTTCTTATTCTTTTAATTTATATTTATTTTATTTAAAAAGTTTTATAGAATTAGTTTGCTTTTTTATTTCATTCTCCTTAGGTTTTTTTTTCTATTGAATTTTTAAACTTTAATTTTTTAGAGTTTGATTTTATTTTGCGATTTCATCTTTCAGCATTAAATTTTTCGGGTGTTGACCTTCTTAATTGAGCACATGTCTAGAGCTTAACAGTTAACGAGTTGCGATATTAATCCGGGGTTAGGAGGTTCCTCCAAGCTTACTTAGTTTTTCTCATTCCCTTTTTTAATATTTTTTTGGTTTCATGATCTGATATTTTTTTCCACTTTCAATGAGACTTTTCTGACCATTTGAGAGTAACCCGAGTTGCCTTTATTTTTTTTGTTCTTTTGTCTTTACTAGATCCACCTTTTTTAAAAGGAATTTTTTAAAATTAGATTAAATTAATTTATTTTATCTTTTAACATTAAATCGACCTGGTATTGCCTCAGTTTTTTTATGCTCTTTGTTATATCTTGCTTTTAAAAAAATATTTTTTTAATTAAATTAATTTATTTCACCTTTCAACATTAAATTTTTTTTTATATTGAGCTTTTTAGTTGAGCCTAAGTGTGAAATTTAATGATTTGCAGCTTTGAGTGATTAACCTGGTTTTAAAAGGTTAAACTAGATTTGATTGGTCCCCCCCTCCTTTTTAGCTCATTTTTTTCGGTTTCATCCTCAAATGTTTTCTTAGTTTTTTTTTTCCACTGCCTATGGGATTCTTCATTTGTTTTGAAAAAAAACACGTGTTACCTAAAGCTTTTTTTTTCTAGCTTTGTCCAATTTAGTTTTTTATGAAGATTTTTACTTTTGAATTAAATATAAGCAACAAATGTTTTTCGTGCTTTGTTCCAATTTCTTTTGAAAACCGGGCCAACTTTAGCCCCGAGTTTCTTGGGTCACAAATCAGCTTATCAGGTCAAACATAGTTTTAAATAATGTATTTTGATTTTTATTTTTTCAATTTCTTTCTCTTTCTCAAATTGAGTCCTTACTCTCTTGATTTTTATTTTTGTTTTGGATTCTTTTATGAAGTTGTGGCCTTAAAGATTTTTAATTTTGTCATTCAATTCAATATTTGATGATATTTTAGGTTTCAATGTTTTGATTTTTAATTTTAATTTTTCATTCTTTTATCAAATTTTAATTTATTTTTAATTTCACTATTAGATCCATGATTTTAATTTTTTTTTCAATTTCATCACTTGGGTGTGCTGATGTTTTTATTACTTTTTTATTTATTTCTTTTCCAGATTTCATATCTCATTGTTTTAATTATTGGGGATTGACAATTGTTTTTTTTTAATAATATTGAGTTGTTAATTTATTTTTTAAAATATAATTACAACACTTAAACATTGATTTTTCACCCTTCGAAAAAGAAAAAAAAAGGACCCAACTTGCGCTTCGAAGCTATCTAGTAAAAACTAAGCATGTACTTAAAAATGTGGTTGGCGTCAGACCCTGTTTGTTTTTATGTTTTAAAAATGTTTTTAAAAAATTAAATTTTTATTTATTTATTTTCTTTAAATTAATATTTGTTTTATGTTTTTAGATCATTTTAATACATTAATATCAAAATTAATTTTTAAAAAATAAAAAAAATATTATTTTAATATATTTTTAAATAAAAACATTTTAAAAAACAATAACAACAATATATTTAATTCACGCAAAAATGAAAATGATTGTGTTGGTTGACATTAGATTGCTTTAATGAGTATTGATCTCGACGTGCCTTGTATGCATCTTCTTACCTTTCAAACCTTGTACATAGTAGTATGATTGTATTCTATCTGGGAAGTAAACAAAGATATACTCGTGTAGTTTTGCTGCACTAGCAGAAGAAAGCTTCATGACATGATTTTTCATTCTTCCATGATTTATTGTTGAAAACTGTTTACTGATGAACTGAGGGTGGGTTTTTTTTTTTCAACATTGCCATATTGTTGAAATATAATCTCAATTTCATCTCTTTTGTTTGCTTAATTTTCTTTCTTCTAATGTAATCTCCCTTTGCTGCTTTGGGGGTATCTAATTACAAAGAGGCTGGTCTTCCAATAACAAGCAGTACCAGTAATTAATAAGTTAATCAAGAAACGTTTTGATGCCCAGAAAAAAAAGAAAAGGAGAAGAAGAAGAAGATGATGTTAAGCTATTCACTTAACATCATCATCACCAGGAAGAACATCAGGATGATCATCTGAAAGAAGAAGAAGAAGGAGAAAAAGGTCTTGATGCACAGATACTGTAATTAGATACAGTGTTTGTGCGGTTTCATTATGCAGAAAGGATTAGTAGGAGTGCTTTGTTTGGAACAGCCGCAGCAGATGTTGTCACCAAGATCCAATCCTTTATCTTCATCTTCATAAATACAAACATCTATCTTTAAGTCAATCTCTGAAACAGCAATGCCCCCATCAAATCAAAGAAAAACAGGTGTAAGAATCCCTCCTGTGGACTAGACAGTGTCGTGCCCCCTCCTATTTACTCTGGACCCACATGACTACTGTCCTTTTCTCCCAAATAACCCACCAACCACCTACTAACACATGAACCATTCTAAGCAGCCAGCCTCAAAATTCTCCCCCTCTTTACTCTCTCACGTGGCGCAATATGAGTTGTGTTTATTCAAGTAAATAACAAGCACGTTATTTTATCTTTTCAAATAACATAAAACTATTTTATGGAAAGCCGTCATGTCTCTCTCTCACTCCAATCTGAGTTTGCTTCGCTCTCCACGCCTTCTCTCTCCCTCTCCCTCTCCCTCTCTCTCTCTCCGTGGAGTGCGTTGTTTCGGACCGAAATACCCTTGTGGAGAAAGCGACTCTCGAGTTGTTTTTGTGCTTGTAAGTGGTCAGAGCTTGTGGCTTTTTTCGTTAAAGTAATTTTTTTTTTTTACTTCTAGTGTTTCACAACAACCTAATCCTTGCTTCTGTTATTTGTGTAGATTTGTGTTTCTAGGGTTTTTGAGGCTATGAGAAGAGGATACTTCTTTTTCTGAGGTAAGGAATTTTGGGTTTTGATTTGATTTTAATTACGATCCTATCCACTTCTAGCTTCTTTGCTCTTCTTGGTTGATTTTGATGTGGGCTAGGGTTTTCTTACTTCTTCAACTTCGAGTTCTGTTCTTTCATGATGAAGTGAATATGTGAAGTGGGTTTCGTTTAGATTAAAGTGATCTGTGTATTTTTTTCCGATTAAAACGGCTTGAAGGGTTGTTGTGGATCTAAGCTTCGGAGGGTGACTGACATCGATAGAGAAATGAAGAGAAAACAGTTGTCTTAGTTTGGTATGGGATGCTTGAGATGATGGAACCTAGACAAGTTTTAATAATGGTCAGGATTAGGTGTTAAGCTATACTGTGGCTAGTTTCCTATTAGTGTTGTTAATTTTTAAAGCATGTGTACTCGAACTGAAGCACCAGATTTCTCCTTTGTTATGCAATATGTAGCTGATATTCATATTCAATACTTACATATAGATTAAACTTGAACCTTTTTTTGATAAGCTTCTGTTTTTCAACTAAAGTTTGTTACAATTGTGTATTTTTTGTGGCCTTCATGAAGATTGTGATGCTGTGTGCTTTCAAATTTACATTTTTTTTTTCTTTTCCCAATTAACTTCTGAATTAATTATTGCCGAAGATAGTAGAGATTATGAAAGAAATGGCATTTAAGCGATGTAGAGGAAGTTATGTTTATGCTTAAATCTTTGCATTAATAAAATGGAGAAATTTGCGAGATCCCTTGATTCTATTTTATATGCAGATTTGGTTGTTATAAAGATGGTATTTATTTCTGCCTTTGTACAGATGTTGATTATCATCTTACAAAAGTAGTTTGCCTGACTGATCTAGAGTTACATGGAATGTTAATTATCACAGATTTTGTGTACCGTTCCCTATTTCCACAGACATGCATATTGATTGGCCTGACTTGCATGCAGTTGATAATATTATTCATATGATGGCTTCATATTTGGCCACACATTTACTTGTTTGAGGAGTAAGTCGTTTGGTGGGTAGTTTTATTTGTTAAGATCACAGTTCATGAATTTTCTTGACTTAACATCATTGTTGTGGACACTAATTCATGTTCTTGGCTGAGAATCTATAATTTGAATGGTTAGCTTGTAGCTGTATGACTTCAAAGAGAGCCATATTCACTTCCTTGACTATGATATTTAACATGTTAGTCTTATTATTATATCATACATATAAAGAAGATCAGAATCCTAGTCTGACTTTTTTTGTCCACTTTTCAAATTTGGTTATCAGATGCCATAACTGTTACTGTTAATTATCATCTTCATTTCCTTTCTTTCTTTCCTTCTTACTAGGTGTAGACAATGATTTTAACAAAGCAGTATCGTTGTATACACTCCTCGAGTTGTCAATGCACAAAAGGGCATCTAAGTGAAGACGTGATTTTTTTAGTATTTCAACAGCTGAACTGGAACCCTAAGTTCATTGCTACTTTGTCCTGTGTGTGCAAATGGTTTGATGATCTTGCCAAGCGAGTGTTATGGAAGGAGTTTTGCCGGACAAGGGCTCCAAAGATGATGCTTGATCTGCAATCTAGTGGAAGTCACAGTGTTGATGGGAATTGGAGGGCACTTGGGAAACTGCTTATTTACTGTTCAGGATGTACAAAGGGTGGCCTGTTCAATAACATTAACATCCCTGGTCATTTTGTTTATAGGACTCGGTTTTCTAGGACTTCAGGGAAGAGCTTTCTTTTGCCACAATGCAGGACAGATGTATTATACGTGTCTGATCCCTGTGAACATCTTGACCAGGGGGATGAAGGGGATGTGGGGTTTTTTCGAGGAATTTTCAAGTCATTTTCCATGTCAAAGGTTCGGAAAATGCTAATTAAAAGGAAGGCCCAGCTTCACCCAACAGAGGTGTGTCCTTACTGTAAGGCGAAGTTGTGGAGTATGCAGCAAGCTGAAATGATACCACAGAGTGCCAGCTGCAGACTGGGTGCCTATGATGACTGCATTGAGTATTATGTGTGCCTCAATGGACACATGCTTGGAATATGCACTCTCCTACCTTTGTCTGATTCAGAAGAGGCCTCTGAGTTGGAATAAATGCAGGTATCCCCCTCAACTGAGGAATATAGTTTTTGTTAGATAAAATTTTGGGGAGATTTTGACTGTGGTCAAAGAGACATCTATTTGTCACAAACAATATGGTAATAATTTGTTAGACAGGATACAGTCTCTTTGTGGTCATGGAGGCTAGGAAGATGTATATGTTTCCCTTTATGAAATTAGATCTACGTGCAGATCATTTTGTTCAATAACTAACAGTAAGGAATTAAACCACAGCTTTGCTAACAAAGCATGCCTTCATGAATTTTGGTATTCTTACTCACTTGGACCTTATGATAAGAGTCATTTTCTTGTACATCATCTGTGGTGGAGAAATTCATTTGCGTTATGGTATGTTGTTAGTAGACTGATCTGTGTTTGGTCTAGGACATGCCGTAGAGCTGCCTGTTCATTCTACACTCTGCCTGTTACTGACATGTAAGGTATTTCATGTGCTTTTCCTTACCAGCAAAAATCTATAGCTTACAGAATCTTATTTTTTTTCTCAACAGTTGTCTAGGCCTGGGTTTGTTTCTTGTTGTGGACAGAGCAAATTTGGATGGAAAGTGATAGGCTTCCTGATAGCTTTATTACCCCGGAGCTGAAACCAATCATCACAATTTAAACTTCGATCCTGCTTCCGGATCCTGCTTAGGCCAATTGTTTCATAGAGAAGGGTTGGAGTCTATTACTGACCGTGGTTTAATCATCTGTTACTTATTGTGAGCGTGTGATACTGTAGTGTACATTTTATGTATTGCCCATATTTGTATTTGGATGGCAGATTGGTAACTGCAATAATTCACAGCCCCATGTTGTCAATGATCAGTTGTTTTGCCTGTTAGATTTTCTATGAAAATCTTAATATGATTTAGAAGGTTAATCACCTGTACATGTTTTGCATGAGCGATGTGGTCTTTATCAGCTAGGGAGAGATGACAGTCTATTTTTATTCTTGTTTCTCACTGTGGCGCCAGAAATGCATGATAGGAAGTTAGTTCATCTTCTCAATTTATGGCTGCGTTGCCCACCTCTGGTTGATTTTATGGGATCCTCTCACTTTAGGGCTGCCTTGCCTCTCTGGTTGATTTTATGGGTTGCCATATGAAAAGTTATTTGCTGTGTCATTTCAATTTTTAATAAACAGACGAAGAAGCAGTGTTTTGTTCATATTGAAAACAGAAGACCCCAGCTTTGCTTATGAAGAAATTTGTCTTTTTCCCCGTGGCCTAGCCTCGAGATTTATTTTCCTTGTTCTGGACAAACTGGAATGCAAGGCCCTGTAATTGATTAGATATGATTGATGTACCCGATTTCTTTAATCAGGATGATGGTTGTGAAATAAAGTTGCGCTTAGAAAGTTGGTCCTGAGTTTTCTTGTTGAGCATAAGATTAGCACAATTTGAATAAAGCAGGGAGAAATGAAAATGGTCTGTAGAAAGAGGCCAGCAGTTTGACTGTGATATCATGGCTGTAAGCCTGTGACAGGAAAATTCGCCTACAAGAGCTCTCTCTTTCAGCCTCAGAATCGGAGGAAGAAAGAATACAATGGTATGTAACGGAGCCCTCAAGTTGAAGATATGCTCTCATGTGAATAATAGGACAAGCTAGCCTTAAAAATCACTTGTTCAGGAAATGAAGCAACAGAGGCCCTTGTTTACGAAGTGCATTTTTCGATCCTAGATGAGCAACCATAATAAGAAAGCATTAAGTTGATTGATTTTATAACACAACGCAAAACAAGAATTAAAATAAGCTAATAAGCTGCACGTTAGTGCAATAATCATCAACAAATCCAAAACAATTCGAGTTGAGTGGTGCAGGAATCTGTTACAAAATTCTATGAGAACCAAGCTTATATTATTATAATTCAACAATTTCTGAGGTTTACAAGCTATACAACTTTACTTGTAGGAAACTGTCATGACCGAAAAAAAAAAAGTCTTGTCAGAATAAAGCTTATATAAATCAGTAACTACTGGACTTGTTGACATAATCTGATTACTGAAAGCAGTTGCAAGCACTACGGGTTGCTCGCTATCGGTTAGCAATTTCTTATTTTATTTTTTCGTTGTGGCCAGAATGAGCTAGCTCGCTCTTGACGCTTATGGTTAAGAATGGTATGAAACCAAGAGAGGATGCAATGCATGCGGTAACTGGTGCATGTTCAGAAGAGGGGAACTGGAACTTGGCTTTGAATGTCTTCCAAAATATGCTGAAGCAGCCAAATCTTATTGCCTGTAATGCGTTGATTAATTTACTCGGGAAAGCAGGGGGGGATCAAACTAGCATTTAAGGTCTTAAAAATTCTTGAATCTTGGGGCCATACACCTGACGAATACATTGCTTGGTGGCCTGTACAGAGCAAATCAACATGTTGATGCTCTGAGAGAATAAAAGGAAAACAAAGATCTCAATTGAATGAACATTTATACGACACTGCTCCGGTGTCATGCCAGAAACTAGGATTATTGGATAGAGCTCTTCAGCTTTGATGGCAGGTGAAGCTTCTGGACTTCAAGTTGGTGCTTGTGAAGTTGCTCAAAAGCCAAGAAGTTGCGTTGGAAGTAAATGAGCACATGGTTCACCAGAAAGGCACTCTAGACACATTTACTAATCTGTCATTGATTGAATTTGGGCATCTCTTTGGGATGAAGTGGAGGGAGTTCTAGATGTAGGTTTATTTCTGAACTTTCTATCCTTTTGTGCTGGAGAATAATCTCATACAAAGATTGATCTAGTCCATCTTCAAGCCTTCACTCTTCATGAACTCTTCCTTGCTTCTACCAGAGTAGCTGTGATAATTGACTGACCAGAAAGGTAAAGAATTAATGTGAATTCAGGTCCTTGTCTGTAACTCGGTAGTCCTATAAAGTTCAGAATCAAATGCCAAAGTGCAAAGTTTGGTCCTTCAAAACCTTACAGGTGGACCCTTACTTCTCTTTGGAAGAGCATTGCAGATGGTTCAGAATAACTGATAAATTTCAGTTCATCTCATCTGCAGCAAGTTCCACCAGATGTCTCCCTCTACAACGCTGTAGTTCATGGAATGTGTTTAAGAGGCAAGATTGAATCAGCGAAGAAGCTGTACACGAAATTGGTCTCAAACATGAGATGGCAAGACACGGGCCTTGATCCTACAGGAGTTGCGAAAGAATTCAACTATAAAAAGAGCAGGTTCTGTACCCGCCGTAGATATTCATATCCTCAGTACTGTAACTAGAAATCGAGGAAGATAACACAAATGATAGAGTTTACTGACAAAAGCTGTTCTGACCTGTTCAGAACCCACGTTACGTAGTTGTAGCATGATATGGCAAAGTAAATGAGCTGAGCCGTGTGTGGTCTTTTGGCATCTCTCTCCTCTTGCTTGATTCTATAAATGGAGGGCATTGGGAGTCAGAGGGCTGGCAAATTAACTCCATATTCCCCTGGTTGCTCATGTCCAAAGGGAATTTGTCTTGGCTGTTGTTTTTTACCGGTTCATGTCCTTCTTGATTGAAAGATTTGTATCATAGGCAGAGGGTTAATCATCTGGGTAATCATTGTAATTTCCACCCATCTCTTAATCATCTGCTGCTAATGAACACGATATCGTTATGTTTTCTAAAACCATGAATTTCTGATACAACGTGACGAATTCGAATGCAGAGACATACCGGCAGCAACACAGCCAAATTCATTAGGAATGGCTTTGTAAGAGCGACTTTTCCTTTGTTTTGTCCACTCCAAAATACCTCGCAAAGAATTCATTTAAATAAAAATACTGTCAATTCGTTTCACTTTTAAGAGTATGTATAACAACAGTTCTGGTCTGTCTAATTAGTATCATGTCGCTCTCGTGCGCACTTTAGACTACAAGAACACAAGATCACCCAAGCTTCACCAACCACAAAGGATTATAAATATGTTGTTAGGAAGTCAAGGCACCTTACAAAAACTCCTCGAGACCTGTAATTTTACACGATGGGAAATACTCATTTAGCATGAGTTATGAACCCTCTACCCAAAATGTATAGCACCTGTATAGTGTAGTGCGGGTAAAAACATTTAGACAGTCTGTGAAAAAGCTCGACTTTCTGCAGCTGCCTTATCTTCACTAGTTTCCAGACGCTTGAAAACTAGCTTTTGCTGGGGGAGGTGGCCATTAGCAAATGCTGTAACCTGCGTATCTATTGCGACAGAATCCTCATCCTTCAATTCCCCTCTCAAGATACCCTTGGCAAGTTCGTTTTCAACATGCTGCTGAATCACCCTTTTGACTGGCCTAGCACCATAGTTGGGATCGTACCCAAGAGTCCCTAGAAACTCTACAGCTGCATCGGTGACCAATAATTTAATCTTTCGGTCTGCAAGCCTTTGCTGGACACGTCCGAGCTGAAATGCACAAGCAAACATGGCATAAGCAGTCAGGAAAATGCATGAAAACAGGACCAACATGCAATATGCTACGTGCAGTGTAAAAAGCATAGTGAAGTTAGCATTGGAATTCAAATCAAATCACTCCATGATTATCCAATACAGAGGTCATTTCCCACGAGTCTCCATGAAGAATTGTAAAAGATCCAGCACATCTTCGCACACACACATCTACCAGGCTGCAAGATGATTGCAGTTAACATCTAGGATTCAAAACACAATTATTAATTTGGGCAGTCCGATCTAGAATGAACCAAGCAAGCTCTAACCATGTTTCTGTAATTATAGTTTATAACAAGTTGCAAAGACATTCACTGAAGAAAAATCATTATCAACCCAAACAAACAATACCAACATACCTGTAACCTGACAATACTGTTTATCTGATCACGATCCAGAGGCTGGAAAACTATGTACTCATCAACCCTATTCATGAACTCAGGCCGAAAGACTGATCTAGCAGCATCCATTACCCTCCTCTTAATTGTTTCATTAGCTACCTCCTTTGGCAAGTTATCATCTGTGTCGAGTATATATTGTGAACCCACGTTTGAAGTCATAATGATGACAGTGTTCGTGAAACTGACAGTGCGACCTTGTGAATCAGTCACCCTACCATCATCCAAAACCTGAAGGAAGATATTAAACACATCAGAGTGAGCCTTTTCTATCTCATCAAAGAGAATAACTGCATACGGCCTCCTACGAACTGTCTCTGTCAACTGCCCCCCTTCCTCATACCCTACATAACCAGGTGGGGCTCCTACTAATCGTGAGACTGAATGCTTTTCCATGTATTCACTCATATCAATTCGTACAAGGGCTTCTTCAGTGTTGAACATATAGGAAGCTAGGGCTTTAGCTAGTTCCGTTTTTCCAACACCAGTGGGGCCCATGAACATGAAACTAGCAATTGGACGGTGAGGATCTGAGAGACCAGCACGAGATCGCTGAATGGCCTCGGCTACTGCTTTCACCGCAGGGTCCTGACCCACCACACGTTTATGCAGTTCATCTTCCAAATGTAATAGCTTCTCCCTCTCAGATTGTTTAAGCTTCGAAATAGGAATACCAGTCCACTTACTAACAATTTCAGCAATGTCATCACCTGTTACTTCTTCTCTCAGCATGGACTTTCCTGACTTTATATACTCATCCAACTCCTTTTCAGCACTTTCAAGTTGGCGTTGCAGAGAGCTCAGGCTCCTATACTTCAATTCAGCAGCACGATTTAGATCGTACTCTCGCTCAGCCTGCTGAATCTCAAGATTTACCCTGTCAATCTGTATAAAGCAGAGGTATAAATTTTAGCTTTGAGATTGTTACATCAATATGCATTTTATTATTTATTTTTAAATGATTTTTGGCAAATTTGTTTTGATAATAGTTAAATTACATTGGAGGTCACACTTATAATTAAGTTTGTCTTTTTTAAACTTGTAAGTGTGGCAGTGTGCAACAGAACTGTCCTCAGAGTTATCTAATATATGCTGAAGGGAAAGTTTAACTTCTGACAAATATTCATGGTGAAAATATACCTCTTCTTTAATTGATTGAATGCATGTCATGACAGACTTCTCGTGCTCCCATTGCTCCGTCAGCTCAGCTTGTTTCTTTTTTAGCAGAGATAACTCAATATCAAGGCGGCTCAACCTATCTTTTGAAGCTTTATCTGTGTCATTCATAAGAGATAACCTCTCCATCTCCAGCTTTAATACTGAACGGTTGATTTCATCTAGGGCAGTAGGCTTTGAAGTAATTTCCATTTTCAGTTTTGCAGCTGCTTCATCAACTAGATCAATAGCTGCAATTTGAAAAACATGAGCACTTTGTGGAACTTGTAGTTCTTAAAAAAAAAAAAAATTGTACAGACACTTAGACATTGTACAAGTTTATGCTTTCCCAACAGAGAACCAAATATAGGACTCAATACAAATTTTATGCACAACTGATATCTCTTCTACATAAATTTAGCATATGATCATGAGGTTTAATATTAGCCATTGGCTGCAAGCACAATTTTGGAAGAATGACAAAAAGGTACAGAATTGTCACATTCAATCATCCAATACAAAATAAAAAATCTTTTAGCTTTTTAGGCTGTTATATATCTATGTGCATCAGTTTTACCTTTGTCAGGTAAAAATCTTCCACTGATGTAACGGTCAGACAGAACCGCAGCCTCCACAAGTGCACTATCAGAAATACGGACTCCATGATGCAGCTCATATCTTTCACGCAGTCCCCGGAGTATAGATATTGTATCCTCTACTGTAGGTTGATCAACAAAAACTTGCTGGAAACGACGCTCCAAAGCAGGATCTTTCTCAATATACTTACGATGCTCGTCCAGTGTTGTTGCCCCAATACAACGCAACTCTCCCCTGCCAAGCATGGGTTTCAAAAGATTCCCCGCATCCATCGCCCCATTTGTGGCTCCTGAGACAAGTATTACCATGTCATTATTGCTATCCAATGTACCATCAACAGCTCATTAACAAACCTCATTTCACATATTAGAACAGCCCCTAGGTCTAGGCCACATTCAAATTCTTTATTATATTAAGAATCACCTCCTTCCAATCTAACTTCATCCAAATTACAGGTATGTTTCACTAAGTAATGGCATTCTCAAATAATTACATTATTCTAATTAAAGAAAATTCAATTCATAAAAACATAAGAGCTCAAAGGAAAAGGATATAAAGTAAAAATATCTGATATGCAGCTTACCAGCACCAACCACTGTGTGAATCTCATCAATGAAAAGGATTATCTGACCATCTGAATCCGTGACTTCCTTAAGTACAGCCTTCAATCTATCCTCAAATTCTCCTCGATATTTTGCCCCAGCAATGAGGGAACCCATGTCAAGGGATATTAGCTGTAAAGCAACAGCTAACAAAATCATTACCAGGTTATGGACAAGGCAGCCCTTCCTCTGATAACATGGGAGAGGAGAAAGGAATAGTTCCAGTGAGTAGAACTTAAGATGCACACAAAGAATGCACCTTCCGGTTCATCAAAGCTTGAGGTACATCCCCTTCCACAATTCTCTGGGCAAGCCTGTCCAAAAGTACAGTCAGAGTCATCTACACAGTACAGAAGTAGACCACCAAGACGTCATGGAAACCTAATGTAGGCAGTCAAACTAGACAAAAACTATTTAAACAACCCCCTTGCAAACTCCCCACGGCATCCAGAAGCTCAAACCAGGTCCATAAAACAAACAATCCAGTAGGAGAGTGCTGATCCCTGCACTTGGGACTTGGCACATACTTGAGTACTGTTTTCATTATCTTAATATGTTCTATGATACAAGTAAAACATTGACATAACAATGAGTAAGTTTGTTTAAGCTGCAAGTCAAAAAAAAGTTCAGGAATAACAACTTATAAAGCCAATTGCTGGTTTGAAGTAAGCCAGAAAGTGGTCAGATCAAGAACCCAGTTTATCAGAAATACCCAGCATCATGGTTGATCCTACTCCAATTATATTGTTTCTATGAAGAAGCAAACACGTAACTGCTTACCCTTCGGAAATTGCAGTTTTCCCCACACCTGGTTCACCAATAAGCACAGGATTGTTTTTTGTTCTCCTGGATAGAATCTGGATGCATCTACGGATTTCCTCATCCCTTCCAATAACTGGGTCAAGCTTTCCTGCTTTTGCCATGGCTGTCAAATCTTTTCCATACTTCTCCAGTGCTTCATACTTCCCTTCGGGATCTGTAACAAACTAACAGCATTTCTGATATGCTTCATGCAGAATTTTAAACATTGAGAGAAACAAAAAGTTGAAACTATAAATCATTCATCAACTAATATGCAGTTAAATACATATATGCATGAAAAACTACATTTTATTAGTAACCATCTATCATATTAAAAATGGAGAAGTTTCCTTGTCCCAAGAACACTAGTTCAACCCAGATGACTAACTATTCCCCCCCCCCCACCCCTCAGCCCCAGCATATTGTTGCATTAAAAGAACCTGGACCATTTCACAGTTCAATCCCCCTTCCCCCAACACTTGACACACATGCACACGCGCACGCACACAAAAAGCTCACAGGGAAAGTATTCAACCTTGGTCTATAACTGATTGGCGCCCCCTAATGGATTCTACTGCAGATTTCAGAGTTTGTAAAGATATTTGGAAATTCTTAAATAATTGCTTCCCAAACCGTTGATCCTGAGCAAATCCAAGAACCAAATGCTCAACAGAAACAAATGAATCTCCATACTCTTTCTTGTATTCCCTGGCTCGCTGGATCAGGGTCTCCAAGTCACGCCCCAACATTGAACTAGTAGATTCGCTATGAACCTAGCATAAATAGACATAGAGACTCATAAAATGATAATGTGGCCATTGTAAAAGCTTCTGACACAAAATCCCAACTTGTCAAATTATTAGTTCACCGAATTGACTGGCGTAGTATATGATGGAATATCCAAATGATATGTAAGTCTGTATATACCAAAAATTGACTGTTATTCTGCTAGCTAGATTTTGTTTTTTCATTATCGTGCTCTCTATATAGCAGAAGCTGCTTCACAATTTCATGCTTTAGATTCAAATGAGGGTCCATTAACATATTGTGAGGTGTTTCAGCCCATTGTTTCCAGTACCCAAAACCGTGTTCATGACTTGAACACTAAGCTACTAAACAAGTGCTGGTCAGGTTTCCAAAGACATCCAATCAACGCCTTACATTGTATTGAAAGATTGGCCGCCTTAAAAAACACATTGCTTAGGAAGTTTTTGATAGTCAGGTGTCAAATTATTAAGCAACAAAATGGCATTCCGGCTTCCATCTTGGAGAATGATGCCAAAATCCTAGCTTAAACTTGAACATATAGGAATTACCTTGGGTTGGCGTTGTATAGACTTGTCGGTGGCTTCAAGAAGACGAGTATTATCAACCCCAACTTTGGAAAAGATGCGGCGAGCAAGGCCATTCTTTTGCTCCAAGAGGGCTTTCATCAAATGCTCCGTCTCCACTATCTGATGCTTGTTCTCTTTCGCCACATCTAGAGAAGATACAATTCCTTGCCATGCCATGTCTGTAAATTCTTGCTGCGTAACCTGTCAAATCTCCCAAACTCGTCACTCAAGAAGCTCTAGTTCAACATAATTTCAATATATAAATAATTGGCCATCATTGCTACTTTAGGTATTAACTTATCACATACCCTTCCATTAGAAGAAGCAGCACATCTAACGAAAAAGGAAGAGGGTTTAGCCCTTGTCGAAAAGGCACCATTTCTCTTGTTCAACTCCAGCGACTTCACAGAATTCCGCTTTACGGAGAAGCTTATAAGAGACTTTCGGGGTAACAAACCATTACTGATAGAATCTGAATAGAAAGGACACAAACTAAACGAAGCCGCCGTAGCGGTCGTGGTTGCCATACGGCGGAACAGAGTTACGAAAGAAAATTATACAAAGTGAGGAGATAGAAGCAGTTAAAGTGAAAGGAAAGAACTTTCTTATATATATATTTTTGTAAAAAAAAAAACAAGAAGAAGAAGAAGAAGAAACTGTTGGGTGGTACAGTAAGTAGTACTGTACTATCATCAACTATGTGTTGGTTTCTTTTAAAGACAGAAGAAGAAGAAGAAGAAGACGAGAAGATAGGGAAGGGGTGTTTGAGGCTAGCTATATTATAAAAAATAAATTAAAAAAATATTTATTAATATTATATATATATAATATTAAATATAAATATTTGATCATTTATTTAAAATAACTATACATATAGTATAAATATTTTAAATCTAATATCATAAACATATAATCATTTCTTAGTGTTTGAAGAACATTAAAAATAAATTTTTTATGGTATCTTAATTTTATAATATAATCTATATAATTATTGTATAATATAACATGTTTTTATTTCAAAAGTATTTTTTTTAGTAATATTATCTAAATTAAAATAATGTATGCATTGATATATCAAATTATTATATTTCTATATTGTATATTAATATTTTCTAAATAAATATATTAGTAATTTATTATTTTTTAAAGTATCTTATTAATATATCATTCTATATATATAAAATAATGAAAAAAATTTAGTTTCTAAAAGTGATTTTTAGTTTTTTAAATTGTAAAACACTTTCCTTCATCTAAAATTTATATTTTTTTATTGAAAAATAAATTTTATTTACCAATTTTTTATAATATAGATAAACATGAAAAGGTAAAGAAAATATCTTTTTAAAATGTTTTTTTTTTCTCCGGCGGCTTAAACGTAGTTTTTGCCTCTCACGATTGTTTTTGAGTTTTTTATTTTATTTTGTTCGAAATTGGAACACGTGGCACTTTTTTGGTGCAAGGACCGACCGACTTATGGATGGATGGATACGATGGAGATGGTCTAGATAGGGCATTGGGCTCATTTTCAATTTTTATTATGATTTGGGCCTTTTTTATAATAAAGAGAGAGAGAGAGAGAGAGAGAGAGGGTGGAAATAGTTCTCCTCCGTTCACGTAAATTATGATGGTTCTCGTTTGAATGAGAAAAGTATTGCTTGCACTCGATAATATAATATCTATATAATAATCTTTTCTATATATATATATATATATATATATATATATAATTACAAAGAATAAATGCATTAAAATATTTGATTCAATATTATACTATTAACGCAAAACAGCCATGGTAATATATATATACACCCATACTAGTATGTATATCTTAACAGCCTTTAATTAAAAAAATAATAATATTGGTGAATTTGTTTTTAAATAAATTTATAAAAGATACATTAATCTCATTTTTATATTATTTTCCCATTTATTTATCATTTATCATGTAAAATTATAAACAATATAAAATAAGTCTTTTCAATCACTCTTAACCTGTATATTATTTTATCGGCTCCTTGTTTTTTTTACCATCAAAAATTTTATAATACTTAAAAATAAGCCAAAACTAATAATATTGAAATCTGAAAATAATATAATTTATTTAAACAATTAAACCTTTTTGTTTTTTTGTGTAAAATTTATTGTAAACAATTACAAATTTTACCATATAAAATCACGCTTACTTAATTAATGTCTTTAATAAATATCAATGATTCTTACTTAAATATTTTATTTTTATTTATTTTTAACACAAACCAATAATAAATAAAGTTTAATAAATTCACCTAGATAATATTTAATGGATGCTCGAAGAACACTTCAAAATGCAACTCAACAAAATCTTCTTAATCTCTATTCAAAAGGGCCGGTCTTGTGCAACTTGGAAAAACACCAAATTCTACCACTTGTTGTATTACGAATCTAAATTAAATAAGAAAACTCACTATATATAGAGAAACTTAAAAAGTTTCCACCAATTGAAATTTGATACTCAATACTCAACATTCTCTATTTGAACCGGATTTCACCATGCAACATAACATCCTCAAATTTAGATTTCTTGAATATTCAAAGTCTTTTGATTTAATTTGTTACCTATAATATCTAGGTTTAGGAAGATTAATTGATATACAATTAATTGATTTATAGTGATTAATTGATGGACTAGTTACCATTTTAGAGAGATTGTAATTATGGTCCAAGAGTAATTACATGATATAAATATGTTAATGCTTTGATTATTTAAAAAGAAAAAGACAAGAGCTTTCATTGAGAGACATGGAGACCATTTTGACATGATATCCAAGTTAAAATTCTAAATGTTATGCTTAACTCTTTGGGTTAATATTTTTTTTTAAGTCAAGTTGTGGGATATTTTTCTTGGGGTTCTCTCTTGAGACTATTTTTTTTCTTGGTTTGGGGTTATAGGCAATTTCTAGATGTAAAAAGATTATTTTGACACCAAGCTCTATTTTTTCACTAGTCCAATTCTTTTTTTTTTTAATTTATCATGAAAGAAAAAAAATTGTTTTAATGGAAAGAATTACCCAGTTTGAAGTTTCAATTCAAGATATTTATGAAAAGGAAAAGAATTATAGGTCATTTAGATGGGTCATTTAGATGAGTCATCTAAAGCTCTCACTAATCCTTAGGTTATTGATTCTTGGAAGAATAAGGATGTTCATGTTTTCTCCTGGTTATTGGGTTCTATTGAACCACATATAGTGAATCATCTTTGATAATTCATTATTGTTATGGAAATGTGGACTTATATTTAAAGAATTTATTCTTAAAATAATGTTGTCTAAAAATATCAATTAGAGTTAGAAATTGAAAACTATCACCAAGATAATCTTTCTAGTAAACAGCTTTATCAATTGGAGTTAGAAATTGAAAACTATCATTAAGGTAATCTTTCTATTAAACAACTTTATTCTAGTTTTCTTAATTATGGAGTAAGTATATTAGAATAGTTCATTCTATTGTTCCTAATAAGGCCTTAATGGCACAACAAGTTGTTCATCTTGAGAGCCAAAAAGATTAATTTCTAATAAAACGAAGACTAAAATTTAAGATTGCACGTGCTAGTTTGATCAATCAACATCATGTTCCATCTTTAGAGGTTTGTTTATTGGAATTATTACATGAAGAACAACGCCTATTCACTTAACATGGATTTAGTTTAGAAGTCATGATCTTTAAAATAGTTAATGTGACATGTGTTGCTAAAAGAAAATAAAGATTCAAGTCACAAACTCAGTAAATCAAATGTAGGGAGTTTGGATATATTGCAAAACACTATAGCAAGAAGTTTTGCAATTATTACAAAACAAGGGCACATCATTAAATATTGTCAAGTGTGACTTCAAAATTGACAAACTCTAACCCCTTATAATATTATCCAGTCCAGTTTCACAATTGCCTATTTGATTTTTTTTTTAGATCGGTAATTTGTTAGCAGTTATTCTTTTACTCTTACACTTGGAATGGTTAACAAATTATTGTTTTTGCCTTCTTTTCCTTTGGCATGCAAGGTAAGGGGAATTTTCTTACTTTTTCTTAGATGGTTGACTCTACAATATTCAATCATATGACTAGTAGTACAAATGCTTTACATAATATTTATATTCAAATAACCAATGACAACTCTCTTTATATTATTGAGATTGGAGATTTAGGATATTTCTTCAATTATATTTTTTATGCCTCCATACAGATTTATCTACCGAATTAAAATTTATTGACTAATTGTTATATAATAATTGTAAATTTTAATTTGATCATGATGGTTATCGTATGCATGATTAAGTGTCGTGGAAAATGATAGTAAATGGTCTAAAGTGGGATGCTTTTTTCCTCTTTATTTTTTGATTCTTGGGTCTATTCCTTCTAGTTGTAGTGTAATTGTTAATGATAATAATGTATGACATAAGAAATTAGGACATCTCAATTCTATTATTTTAACTTATCTTATGAAACATGGTTATTTAGGCAATAAAGATTTTCTCTCATATTCTACTATGTCTTTTGATTGTAGTTCATGTAAACTTGGTAAAAACAACTCCTAACCCTTTCCTTCATATAATAATTGGGCTTCTACTTATTTTGAGATCATTCATATTAATGTATGGGGTGTTAGCCCCATTTTCTCACATGTTTAATACAAGTATTTTATGACATTTATTTATGATTATATTTGTTTAGTTTAGATATTTTCTTTCTTTCTAAAGCTTATGTGTTTTCTGTCTTTCAAAATTTTATTGTCTTTGTTGAAAATCAATTTTCTACTTGTATTGAAACTTTAAGATCTGATTCAATAAGGAATATATGTTTAATTTCTTTCAACCGGTTTTCTCTTCCAACATTCCTGACTATACGCTCTTTAACAAAATAAGGTTGTCAAGTGTAAGAAATTTCACTTTTATATGTTATTTGTACCTTGTTATTTGAGTCTTCTGTACCACCAAGATTTTAGGTGGAAGCATTATCCATAAATGTTTATTTGATTAACTATCTACCCTTATAAGTTCTCAATTTTAATTCTCCATGTTCTCTTTTATTTAGTTTTTCTCCTAATATAACTCTTTTCATATATTTGGTTGTGTTTGTTTTGTTCACTTACCATCCACTGAACAATACAAGATTGCTACTCAATTTGTTTTGTGTGCTTTTATAGGATATACTAATGTCTATAAAGGGTTTGTGTGTTATGATTTGGCTGCTAATAAACTTTGTATTTCTTGAAATACAATCTTATTTGAAAATCAACATTCATTTCAGTCTTTTACTTTTCATAATTCCTTTTCATTTTTACTTTTAAATTTTGATGATATGTTAAGTTATGAACATTTTAATTTAGGAATTATGTATTAATGACGTCATCCACCAGTCCTGTAGCATGAACTAGCCCCAACATCAAATCTTATCAAAGCTTAACCTCGTTGGTCATCTTGGATTTCACATTCTTAAAATAGGTATGAGTTCTTTCATACAACTCTTCAAGCTACTCTTAATACTGCTATTGTACCTAAGTCTTACTCTAGACTTCTACTCAAGCATGTTGAAAACAAGCTATACAAGAAAAACTTAAGGCTCTTTAAGATAATCACACGTAGGATATTGTTCCTTATATCATGATTGCATAATTTTTTTTGGCTATAAATGGGTTTATACCATAAAGTTATAGCTTGATGGTTCTATTGCAAGGTATAAAGCCTCATCTGATGGCTCATGAGAATCGACAAGAGTATGGACTTGATTATGAGAATATGTTTGTATCTATTGCTAAAATAGCCATTGTTAACATTTTTTATGGTTATTATTGCCTCGAAAGGATGATCAATCTGATATATAATGTGAAGAATGCATTTCTATATGAAGACCTTAAAGGAGAAATATATATGACTCCTTCACCTAGTAAGTTAACTCACTCCTTTACTGAGATTTATAATTTAAAACAACATTTATATGGATTGAAAAAGACATCATTTGCATGGTTTGAGAAGTTTTGTTCTACAACTCTTGATTTTAATTTTATTCAAAATCAGTTTAACTCATCTTTCTTTCTCTAAACGATTACTACTAGAATAAACATATTTAATCCTTTAAAAATATCTAACATGTTATTTTCGATCAACTAATTTTGTTAGTTCATTTTTCAATCTCAACATGTTTATGTTCATTTATGGCTCTTCTGTGTATTTTTTCTCAATCTCAACATGTTTATTCTCATTTATAGCCCATCAATATTATTTTTTAATCTCAAAATTCTATGCCCATTTATGGCCTATCAATATGATTTTTCAATCTCAACATTTCTATGCCCATTTATGACCCATTAATATTATTTTTTAATCTCAATATTTTTATTCTCATTTACTCCATTCATTTATTTAATACAAGCACATTTTTTGCTCTTTGATACTATTAACTATCACATCAAAATAAGTATTCGTTTAATTCTGCCAAGATCCACAACTACGCTTATGTGGTCGACTAATTACTTTTCTAATTCATAGCTCTATCTCATGCTTTTAGCTCATTTCATTTTAAATTAATGTCCAAACAACTGGTTTCATTTAATTTTTATAGTTCATATCTAAACGACTGACTTATTTAGATTTTATATCCCTTTTTCCAAACAATTGGCTTTCTTTCATATTTTATATTATAAGGTCCACTGTTATAGTCACTTTAACTTCACATGCTAATTTTTTTTGTTGCGATCGATTACAATTTACATTCATTTTTTTCATCGTTGCGGTCAATTATAGTTCACGTATGGATTTTTCTCCGTTGCAGCCGATTACAATTTGTATATGGATTTTTTGTTATTATGATCGATGAAAATTCATATACTAAATTTTTTGTTGATGCGATTGTTTACAATTCATATACTAAATTTTTTTCATTGCAATTGTTACAATTCACATACTAATTTACTATCATTACAGTTGATTACAATTAACATACAAATTTTCTGCCCTATAGGCATAATTTTTATGAGGAAAAATATATACACAATACATAATACTTTCATTGAATTCTAACATTACAAGAGCAATTTAAATAATTAAAAGAAAAGAGAGTCGACCCTTACTTTGAACTCCTACTATACAAGTTTTTAAGAAGTCGGGTCTTATTCTAGACACTTATTCTACAACCAAAACCACTAAAATCTATAAGTTAATATCCATACCATTACATTAAATCCTTACTTGAATCAAGAACCCTAGAATTGAGATATTGAGAATTTCTCATCTCTACCACCAAAACCACTAAACCACTAAAACAAGGAAATAAGGTATGAAAAACATCTTTCCAACTGAATTTGCACCCTAGTTATTGATTTCTTTGCAAGCTTTTCCTCTTAATCTTCTTTCTTTTTCTCAAACGTTCATTGCTCTCTCTACCAGTTAACTTTCTCTCATGTTCTTCCTAACCTAATTCTGTTTTTTATACAAGTTTCCCCTTAAAATTCCTTATTTCCTACCTTTATAAACCACTTCTCTATTAATAGTGAAGAACAAGAACGAGCAGAAAGAAGAAAATGTTGATTTCTTTCTCCTTTTCTTCTCTTCAACTATACCGTCGATTGTTATAAAGAGAAAGGGAAGGATTTTTTTTTTACTGATTACAAAAATACCACTCCTAGTCTTTTTTTTTTTAGTTTAACGTGGGTGTCCGGGCCAACTTACGCACACTTCGACTAATCCCACGGGCCCTGAAGTTAACGACCATGTAAACCTCCAGTGGTCATCATATGAGCAACCATAGGACTCGAACCTGAGACCACAGAGCTCGAACCTGAGACCACAGAGAGCAAACCTCTTAGAGTGTGTTTGGTATTGCGGTAGCTGTTGTGGTTGTGGTTTAAAAAAAGTTGTTTTATAAAAAGTACTTTTAGTTGAGGTTGATTTGAAAAAATAGATGTTTGGTTAAAACTGTGGTTGAAATTGAGGTTGAAGAAAAAGTAATTTTAATATGTTTGGTTAAGAATACTTTTGAAATTGAGGTTATAAAATAATTTTAAAAAATATATATTAATATTGATGGTTTTTAATTTAAATATTATGGATTTAACTATTGCTATTACATCATGAAATAAATCACACTTTATATAAAAAAAATAACTTTAACAAAAAACTATCTACAATTTCATTACGTACAAAATTCATCCGACAAGAACTATAAAATTAGGTAAAATATTATCAAAAATAAAATTAAGATTACAGTACGAGTAAATTTAATTCACTTTAAACTAATTTTTTTTAAAAAAAAGTTGTTGTTCACGTTCACATGAACAGTGCAAGTGAAATTAATTAAGTGTACTGGTTAAAGAAAAACATTTTAAAAAAAATGTTTAGTGAACAGTGGAGCCATGCTCCACTGTTCACTACAGTAGCATCATTTCACCACGCAGAAAGCAGGCAGGAGCTGCTTCTCATTTTCTTGCGTTTCAAACGCTGCAGCACGTGGGACCCAGTGAACAGTAACTCGCGTTCATGTGTTACCAAACAGCTTGTAGCTTCAAATCGCAGGAAACGTGGACGCCACCACGTTGCCAAACGATTTCTTAGTCACAAGCTCTTACCACTGGGCCACCACCTAGATGCCTCCACTCCTAATCTTTTAACAATAATAGTTTGAGTAAAATTCCCAATCACGGAATTTCTTGAACACAATTTTATTCTCATTTCATTTGTAACTATTTATACTCTTCTAGACTAAATTTTCCATTGATCATTATTAAACTTCTCCCAAAATAATTCTCACCATTTTGGTTAAAGATTTTACGACTAATTAAATGTAAGGTTTATACTAATGTTCGACATTATTTGCATATAGATTTATGCATTCATTTATTTAAAGTTCCATTATGTTTTTTCTAAAGATTCTCTCTCAATTCATGAATTTTCTTTTAATAATATTATATTTTGTTGGAATTTATTCAACCTATGATGACATTCACTATACTATTTTACTAGTTTCAGATCAAGGTTTACATGTTACTTCTTATAATTTTACTTGGCCACCGTATTTTTGCATATTTCTATATTATTTAATTTCATTAATATTTGTAAACTAAATCATTAGGGACCCTCCTCTAATCATAGCATATTTATTATTATTTCTCTGTAAAAAATTCAATTATTACTAATATTTAATATATTTTTTACTAATTTCAGATCGAGGGTTTACATGTTTCTGCCAAGCTTCATCAATAAAGAAGAAAGGGTGAGTGGCTTGATGATGGGCCTCCTAGCAGTGGTTATCGGAATGTGGTGTAGTTTGGTGAATGGAAGCTATCATTTATTTCCCTTTGATTTAGGTAGAAAATATTTTACAACAGAAACTCTCTTATTTCTGGTTTTTTAATGTTTTTTTATTTAATTTTTTTTAGTTTTCTCACGTTTTTTTCTCAAAACTTTTGTGTGTGATTTTTTCAGGGTTACTCTTTTCTTTCTAAAATTACTCTAATATTTAAAACATGCAACCTGACAAAGTGAGGGGGATGGGTGGCTAAGGCTTCCTTTAATATATATATATATATATATTATGTTCTTTCCTTCTTAAATGAAAATCTCTAATTGAAAAAGTTTGTGGTTAAAGATTAATTAATTTTTTTTATTTCTTGACCGTGTAGAATCTCCCTTATAATTTTTTCAGTTTTTCTTGGGTTTCTACTTTATGGAAGATAATATCTATTTATCTTTTTCTCTCATTTATATTAATTTTTTTCTCTTCTTCCATTTTTATTATAATAATAATTTTTTTATAATTATATAATAATTTTTATTACTTTATGGAAGATAATATCTATTATATAATAATTGTTTTTTCTTCTTCCATTTTTATTATAAGAAACTACATGAAATAAACAAAAGTGCCTAAAAATCATAAAGAACATAAATTGGCTAAAGTGCATTGAAAAGATAAAGGTATTGTGTTTGTTTCAAAAATAACATATTTTTTCTTCAACTTTTCAAAAATAACATATTCCATATGTAATTTCATAATTTTTAAGAAATACACATGTTTAAAAATTTCTACTTTAGATTCTAAATCATAATTGTTAATCATGCCTAACAAGTTAGTCCGGTAACCCGTCGATCTGGAGTGTGACTCAAGTCGGTTTTCATTTCAAATTGGTTTGAAAATTGACTTAATTAAATCTGACGAATCTAGTTGACTTGGTCAAACCTCAGGAGACCTAAGTAATATATTCAAGTCAACTCTAAGATTTTTTTTTAAAATATTTATAAAAAATGATGTCATTTTAGTTTTTTACTAGTTAGATGACCCCCGCTACGCTACGGGCTCACTTTTTATTTTAATTAAAAAAATATCATAAAAATCTAAGACCCAAAAGTATTGGGTCTGGTTGCAAAGTTGGACCCAAGAGCATTGAGTCTAGCTGCAACGTCAAACCCAACAATAATATTTATAATATTAATCATAATATTTAACTTATCTGTCAAATTTTTTATATTTTTTAATCTTTCAAATAATATTATGGTTTTTCTTCGATAGTAATAATAGTTTTTTAAAATTTAATAATAATAATAATAATAATAATAATAATAATAATAATTTTACACTCCAAATCAAATCTATGATTGTTTTCCAATATTGATAATAATATTTATTTATTTTTAATTATTTTATTAATAATATTAATTATAATAAAAATAATAATATTTAGACAAATAATACTATTTTTAATATTAATACTTTTAGTAGTAGTAGTAGTAGTAGTAGTAGTAGTAGTAGTACTAATAATAATAATAATTATTATAATTATAACACAAATAATAGTATTTATAACACAAATAATAATATTTTTGATATTAATACTTTTAATTATAATAAAAATAATTAAATTCAGAAATCTAAGACCCAAGAACCTTGGGTTCTGATGCAAGACTTATTAGCTCAAGGTCCTGACGTCGGACCCAAGAGCATTAGGTCCTGACACAACTCAAGGGAATTGGGTCCTAACGTAGACCCAAGAATATTAGACCCTGAAGCAGGACCCATTAGCCTTAGGTCTTAACGCAGGACCCAATAGATTAGGTCTTGATGAAAGACCAATAGTCTTGGGTTAGGCGTGATGCAAGACCTAGTGGATTTGGGTCTACGCTCTAGCTACACCCAAGCTCCTTGGATGAGATGCCAATTTCCAGACCTAATAAGTTTTTTAGGTCTGGAAGGGGATGCCTGACCCAAGTTAATAATAATAATAGCAGTAATTGATTTTACCCTTCAAATCAATTATATGTTTTCTTTATAGTAATAATATTTTTTACAAATTTAATAATATTAATGAATATAATAATATTTATAATTTTAATAATAATAGCCAACTTGTCTGACCTAAATTTTTATAATATTTGTAACACAATTAATATTATTTTTAATATTCATACTCTTAATTATAATAAAAATAATATTATTTATAACACAAATAATAATATTTTTGATATTAATAGTGTTAATTATTATTAAAATAATAATATTTATAACATAAATAATACTATTTTTAATATTAATACTTTTAACAACAACAACAACACAAATAATAATATTTTGATATTAATACTAATAATATTTAAAATATTTATAATACAAATAATAATATCCTTGGATATGACTGCATAGCCAGACCCAAGATCGGTGGGTCTGGCTGGGTAACCAGACTCAACCCCGTTTTGAAGTGTTTTGGGTCTGGCTGAGCCAGACTCAATAGTACTAGGTCCTGCTGAGCAACAGGATCCAACGTTGTTAGCTCATTTTAAAAGTGTTTTGGGTTTGATTTGGCAGCCAGACCCAATAGCTTTTGATAGAGGAGACAATGCTCCCAGTCGCCATTCTTGACAAAAAAAACACAGCAGAGGAACGCCCCCTAGGACTCTACAGTATTTATAACACAAATAATACTACTTTTAATATTAATACTATTCATTATAGTAATAATAATAATATTTATAACAAGAATAGTACTATTTTTTATATTAATACTTTTAATTATAGTAAAAATAATATTATTTATAACACAAATAATACTACTTTTATATTAATACTTTTAATTATAAAAAAATATTTATAACACAAATAATAATATTTTCAATATTAATAATAATAAAATTTAAAATATTTATAATACAAATAATAATATATCTTTGAATATGACTGCACAACCAGACCCAAGATCAGTCCCAACCAAACCCAACCTCCTTTTGAAGTATTTTGGGTTTGCTCAGCTGAGCCAGACCCGCCACTTTTGGGTTCTGCTGAGTAGCAGGACCTAACGTTGTTAGCTCTTTTCGGAAGTGTTTTGGGTTTGACTTGGTAGCCAAACCCAATAGCATTGGGTCCAGCTGCCAAGTTAGACCTAATAGCTTTTGGCAGAGAAGGCAACCCCCAACCGCAATTCTTGATAAAAAAAAAACATAACAAAGGAATGCCTCTCATGATTCTACAATATTGTTCACAGTGAAAACAATCTATGGCTATAGTGTTGTCCATAGTACAAAGTATCTGTGTCCACTTCTACGTGTTTTGAAAGAGCCCAATAGAGAGTAAACTCAAACAATGCAATCCACAGTAAAAGCAGTAAAAGCACTTGCGGTTCATAATGATTTGAAACATTACAATCTATAGTAAAAGCATTTACAATCTCCAGAAACTTACTCTACAGTAAAATATTAATCTGTTTTAATTATAATTAACATTTTTGTTTAAAAGGATAATGTTTTACATAGAAATAAAAATATAAAATCATATCGTTTTAGGTTGACTCAACAAATTTATGATGGGAGTTAGTATGAGAAATATGTTGTAAGTACTAGATAAGCTTCCAAAACAATATGAAACTTCATGACTAGAAATCATTGAAGACCTTGATTCACAATTCCATATCTCAACAAAATGCATAAGAATCGAGGTCCTCAAAGATTGGTTTATATTAGTTTGCATGCTCACGTTACGTTACGTTACGCTACGCTACAGGGGTACCTATTTTTTTTAAAATGTAAAACAAATTTTTAGGTCTTAAAAAATGCAATGTCCTTAATCCTGAAAATACAATCGTATTAAATTGTTTTCTCCTTAGGATTATTATTTTTTTTTATTAATGTATCTTCTTTTTTTTTAATCTTAGTCAACACAATGTGAAATCATTATTTTTATTTTTTTTCAAATATTTTATGATTGTTAAAATAAATTAATAACAAATATCAAAATAATATATCCTGTGTGATTGAAAGCTAGAAAAATTATAAATGTGATAAAATCATGTTTAAAATTTATATAAATTTTTTAATAATAAAAAACCGATTTAAATTGAATTTTCATGAACAATTTATTATTAGTATTATTATTTTCAAATAAGATAAATGATAATTAAAAAAATATTAAAATTCAAATAAAAACTTATAATAATATTGAGAATTATATCAGAACTGAGTGTAAATGAATTTAATAAAAAAAAATGAAAGTGTTAAAAAAATAGAAAAAAGAAAAAGACAGCACCCGGTCCCCTAATAAACTTGCAAAGCATGTCATGAAGCTATTTTTAATACACCAAAATCACATTACCATATTTGACCATTTCGTGCCCACTAGGAAGCTTGAAACTTGCAAGCAAGCCTCCAGACAAAACGAACCAACAATATTCCATGTAAAAAAAAGGTAATGTCCAGGGTGATAAGGGAACATTCGGCAAGAAGGTTGTCAGAAACTGCGAGAAAATAGGTGATTTGTATTTACCAAGGGCGATGATAATAGCTCCACAAAAATCTGACTTCGTCTTTTGGGGACATGAAGTAGAGATCACAGCAGCATGGCAACATCAAGGAATTTTATACTGCTAGATATGAATATGGAGAGGGCATTTTGATTTCATATGCAATTAAAAGTCAGAATCTGGTGTCTTGCTTGGTATGTTAAGCACATGAATTATCTAGACAATGAAAAGCAATTAGCTAAGAGCAACTCTGCAATGATGAGCCAAACCGGTGAATCCCCAATATTTATGAGTAGCAGCCATGCATTATGATAATCTCTCCGGTGAATCCCCCCAGTGTTTATTAGTCAATTATGAGAACATCTCCCAATATTTCTTCGCCTGTACCTACAGCAAAAGCATTTAAATAATGCTGATCTTACCACTTTCCACTTGAGCTTTATAAAATGCTCCACCTCTCCACCATATAGGAGGAGTTCATGCTCTCATCATCTCTGATAAAATCAAATCCATTGCTCTACCGTAATTCTGAGCAATTGGGGTCCATAGAAAACAAACATACATTCACACGAAGAGTGCATATGGCTTTCAACCCAAATACATCACCACAATAGAAGTAAATGTCAGTAATATAACCTTCCTTCTTCAAAAAAGTCTTACGAGATAAGCAATATAAGTAATATATTGATTTTCTTCTCCGTCAAGGAGCTCCATGTCGTAGCATTGTCCATCGTAGCAATCAAGACTACTATGGAAGTCCAAAAAGCAATACTCATAAACTACATTTAACTTTCTGCATTCCAGAACACAGTCAAGAGCTCTTCAGCATTCAGCTAGGTAAATAATGACCGCCACTTGTTATACCCACTCAAATTGTCCAGCTATGAATGATACAAGACAAGGTGACACAAATTCAATATGCAAAATCTGGGAATAGGTGCTAGTGAGAAATTTTCAACTAAATTTGAAATTTAGTTGCATGAATGCAAAGTTAAATCAACTTAAATACAGTCATCGTATACCAAATGGGTTGGATCTGCAAACTGTATGGGGGGAGGCTATGAACTGCGCCTATATATGATATATGATAAAAGTTCATAATGTCATTGCCTCTCATCAAATCCACAAGTTGCCAATTTCATTATCTTTACCAGCACCAAACTCTATACCTGTGAAAACACAAAGAAAAAGAACACAAAATTAACTTAAAGAGCATGGTTTTTTGTTGAAGATGAAATGGATAATCATGTGTCTAAATTTACCTTGATGTAATTCCTGCTCTTGGAGGTGAAAATTATAATATAACACAAACGCATTTGCTTTGCCTTGGTTGGTTTGCCGCTTTCTTCTCTGCTCCACCAAAAAGGGATACAAATTTTAACAAGACACTAGCAGCAGAATTGATTATTCAAATAAACTACAAGCAACAGGACAAGGCCAAAGTGATTAGGTAATCAGCTGTATAGTTGGCAAAGGTATACTTTCCATTAATATAGTATTGAAATGGCCAATAATTGATTTGAATAGACATAAACTATTGCGTTATAATTTAGAAGGTGCCTGGGACCTCAATGTAATGCAATCATTTCTGCTGTTCCTGGCCTGTAAGTAATAAGGTATTCACAAGAATAGCCATTATCTAACATGGTAGACCAGAAAAGGGGAAAGAATGGGACAGGGTATCATTCTCAAAACCACCAACAAGGCTTTTTCACTGAAAAAAAGAAGCATATGGGAATCTAGAAAATTTCTACTAAAGAACAAAACATGCCATGCTAGTTGCAAAGTGCTCAAACAAAACAAAAAAAATTATTTCCAAGAGGCTCCAAGAAACAGCCGGTAGGAAAAAAAAGAATATATTTAAAAGTTTTGGCCGTCATTATCAGATGATGGAAGAATACTCGTACCTTTCTCTACAGAAGATGGATGAACAACAACATGCATGGTTGTAACCCCACCAGGGATGTCACACAGTGGGCTTTGGCATTCCCCTACAGTTCTGTTGTTTTCCAGTATTTTTCCTGCACTTATTAACTTGACATCCTTCAATGTCCTTGGACCATTCTCCTTTTCTGGTCAAATATTAACAGGTTTAAATACCTCGAATTATATTTCTTGGAAATTACTTAAAACCATAGAAAGCATCAAAGTTCAGAAGGGAGAACTCTTGTGTTTATACTGGAGAATAAACAGCAAAAAAAAAAAAAAAAAAAAAAAATACAAACTTAAAGATGTTGTTGATCTAGCATGATGACATGACAAATCTGATGCTATGCTATCAAGTTTGACAGTGGTTCTTAATAACTAGCACCTGAAAATTAAAATGCAATTGCTTTACAGAACCGTATTCATACTGGATTGCCAATGAACAAAAACGACCACTCACAACCTAAACTAGAGTCTCAGTAAATTTCTAAATTACTTGACTGAAGAAAGAAGAAGAGTATTAAAATCCAAATTACCAACAACGATGAAGAAACGACTGAACATGAAAACTAATTAATTTGTTACTTCAGTTTTGGTTTGAGGCAAACAGTGTTGATATCAGTTCAGATTTCAGAATTTTGTTACAAATTTTCATGAATATTCATAAGAACAAAAACGCATGCGGTTTATGTATCTGATAATTGTAACTGAAGAAATCAAGGATTTCTTCCAATAATGGATTGGGTATGCATATTGATTCAAAGCAGAAGGAAACAAGCATGGTTCTACTTCATCTTGTCAAAGTTGTTGCTTCTGAATAAATTGCACAGAATTTTAAATAGAAGCCCAAAATCAGTACATGTCTGTTCTAGAGCACAATTTGTGCCAGATTTCATAATGAAACAGTCAAGAGAAAAGATCATAATTTGAGATTTGAGGGGGTAAAAAAACCTTTGAAAGTTTATCTAACCTTTAGGCCAGTGGGCAAGAATATTTTCCTTCAAGGTTGCAACACTTGTAGCAGCAGGAAAGGTTTTGGGACCAATATCCGATCCATCCGCCAATCGAAACTTGATCTCTAACTGATCTTGCACCCCAGCCATCTTCAAAGATTCAGTCTTTCAAAATCAAGTCACCCACCTCTACTTGAACCTTTTATCTCGATTGATTTCTATCTCAAATCAAGCCCACTAAATTTCTTGATTTGGATCCTCACAGAGACAAATATTTCACCAAGATCCTGAATTGGATACTCTGCCAAACAAAAACGAAATCAAAAAAAGAAAAAAGAAAAAAGAAACAGAGAGTACATGAATATGTTATGCAGAACAGGTGAGTAATGCAAAAAAGAAACACTGTTAAGGAAATAGTTTTGAACTGGGATTTCCAGCAATCAAATATAGCCAGGTGAATCTATCCAAAATTAGAAGCAAAGCTAACCACGCTATCATGCAACAAAATGATGCAGGAGGCCACACAAATAGAAAGAAATCACAAACACACGTACATATAAGCATACCAAGATTTCTAACAACAAATCTTCTACAAATCACAACCACCTAAAAAACTTTAAGTAGTTCTTCCTCAAACAAATCCTCAGAATCAAAGGAAACACTCAAAGAATATGGATAACTTGCATGGACATAACAACATAAAAAAAGAAAAAAAAAAAACCACCAAGAGGATGCTCCCATAAACACTAAAGTCAACCCAAATCCTCAACTGGGTCATCAAAAAAGCAAAACAAACATTCAACAAAAGGGAAAATCCTTGATGGGCTGGCTTACTTTTCTCTAAAACTGATCTGGGCCAATCTCTTTTTAGCTAAAAAAAATCCATGAATAAAAAAGAGAAGAAGAAAAAGAAAAAACTGATGTGAGTGTATCAATAGTGAATAGGGATCAAATAAAACCCCTGAAAGGAGGCTGTTTCGAAGTTTTCAAAGAAAAAAGGAGTGCTTCCATCCTTGCCTTCTCCTATGACTAAGGGAAATGGACAGGTTTCTCTCTTTTTTATACTTGAGAAGACTTTTAGCCCTTTTGTTTCCCAGGTTTACATGTCACACGATGTGCTTTTTTTCTTCAAAAAAAAGAAAAAGAAAAAGAAAAAGAAGAAAGAAATAATAATAAGAAACCATATATTCCTCTTTTATGATTGTGTGTCACACTTATCTATGCACCATCATCATAGCCATTCAATCATGATCAAGATTCACTAATCACTCTGCATATTTTTCGAACTAAAAAAATAAAAAACTAAAACGTAACAATATTTTTTACCTTTGTATTTATTTTGATCTCTTCTATCAGTCAGCATGAAAGAAATAAACAAAAAAGAGGCGTGACTGCTAAATTAACAGCACCAGACTTCATTCATTCTTCTTTGCACATGCACAATTTTTTAAAGAAAAAAGAAAAAAAAACTGCAGCTTCAGGAGGACGTTGTCAAATTTGATGCAGAGCACTAAAACTAAATCATTAATGTCTGCTAAAGCTTGCATGGGCAGGCAGGTTAGTGGCAGACTTGTGACTTATCTTAAGGAGATGTGGAGATAGATGTATATATTTATCATGCCTCCAACCTGAAATTAAAGGGGGAAAAAGAAAAGAAAAGAAAAGGAGGAGGTTTATAAATGTTATGCACCGCCTAAGGCATGTAGCCAGAAAATTGGGGGGATGTCGATGCCAAGCAGATACATTCACGGTATTATTACAATGGTCAAAAATGAAGGCAGCCAATGCGTGGAAGGGTCTGCGAGGACCCTGTCAACGAGGCAGCCAGCCAGCCAGCCATGGAAACATCAAATACAATTCCATTTCTTCTTTCGATGATGATAACTGATGAAACCCATTTTATATTGTGTGCATTCATCTTCTTTTTCTATGGAGTAGGCATCTGTGATGTCAACGAACCTTTCAGATTCTTCCCTTTAAAACTTGGGAAGAATCAACTAATAGCTTAATGATTCAAACAAATGATCGAAAAGCAAAATCCCAAGAGCCATTCAAGATAATTGGGACGCGTTAGGCACAAGGAAGATCAGAACTACCAAATTCGGTTTTCGGATGCTTAAAGAAAGTTAAGCGAACACAAGTAAATGGATTCCTTGTCATCATGGAATCCCACGAACAACAAGAATCTCTCTTGTTTGCCAAAGAGATTGTATATTATATTTCTGTCTCTATGTGACCATATCTTTCTCAAGGGTATTGTCAATGTCATAATAACTTTCTTCTCGACGAGTAAACGGGACAGAAACTGCATGCAAAACATGGACTGCCTCATAAATTAATCATTCTGCACAAGAATATAATTCATAATTGATCATGGACCTGTCCACATGATTTGGCAGGTTGGATGGTACTCTAGTTCTTTTCTTGAAAATTGTTAGTTAAAGAGTATCATGACATCTGGGATTAGGTTTTGGGGAACCAAACATCAGCATCTTGATTTCTTCCCAACAAAAGAAAAAAACACATTAGCATCATGGTTAACATAATACGTCACAAACAGTGAAAGGATGCAAGGAGCAAGACTTTGAAACTGGACATGGTTCACCAAAGCACACAGAATTCTGGAGAGAGAAAGAAAAAAGGTCAAAAAAAAAAAAAGAATTTTCTGCGCATTTTAATGTTTCTCATGAATCGTACATAACAAATACTGATATATAACCTAAAAGGTTCCCCAATTCAATAGGTCCTGTAACAAAGCAATCTCCATTACCTACTACTAAGTCTCACCTTGATGATATCAAATTAACGAGGAAAAAAAAGGGAGAGGTGCTAGCAAAAATAACAAGAGGAAGAAAAACGAAGGGAAGAAACATTTCTAGACCAATACTGGAGCCCTCACTAGAGGCCTGTCCTAGCCTTCCTCTTCCCTGTACCAAGCAGTATGATGCATTGGCATATGCACTTTCTAACATTTGTATCTTGCTTTATTCTAATATATGTTCCAGGAAATCAGGCTAGATAGACTCTCTGCAGGAAGCCCACTGATAGTATCCATTTTTCAACCAAGAAAAAAAATGATGGGTTGCTATGTTAAAGATTGAAAGAAAGAATCCCATGCCCGTGCTGGTGATGCAGCCATTTTCTGCAAAGGTACGAGGTATGACAGTGAATTCAGACCTGAAACTCTGCCCCCTTCTGTATGAATTTCTACTTGCCTTCTCAAGTAGACCTTGAGAAAATTCTCAATCATGAAAAAACTTACATGGCACCTGGAATCACTTGTTTTTTCCATTCCAATAATAGCTCTAGCCCCTATGGTTAATCAAACTGAATCCAGGATGTGGCAGTTCCTTATAAAATCATTAGAGTAATTCACATACTTGGTCCAAAATGGTCGTAGATGCTCAAAGCCAATTTCCAGCCAAGGTTTAGACTGACCATTGTAGTGAATAACTGCAGCCTTCTTTACACTCTCGATATTTGTATTATTCTGATATCCCAGTCCAAGCATATGCCAGAATGGATCAATTGGATGAACATGACCTTTAAAGGCAATCAAAGATGGTGGTAGGGTTCCAAGTTTCCACATCGTCAGGTTTGACTTCAGGTTCTGCACAAAATAACCCAGAATCTGAGAAAAATGGTGGCAAGGCATCCCTTATTTGCCAACAGTTAGATCCAAGTCATTATAAGCGCAAGCAACCTCACCAACATCCGGTGCATACAGGAATAACCTGTACAAAATATCAGTATTTGCTGTGTTTGATACTGATCAAAATTTAGATCCATGGTGAAGTTGAATGTTTGATTAATATTCTGGCAATCAACAAATATGAAACTATCAACTAGAACATACGGGAAAAGTGTGAGGGAGAAACAACCAAGTGATGTGCTTGCAAATTAATTAAGAGTGTATAGAACCAACAATATCACTTCTTGTGTACCCAGTCCTTGTAAGCACACACAATCAGAAGCCCGCGCCCAAGCAAAAGTCGTACTTCATAAATGAAAAAAGATGATGATGAATGTTGTTTACTGACACAGTGCTACTCATATAGGATTTTTTTTTTTTTTTCAAAGAGTAATGCTGGAGCTAGCAACGCTTGTTTAGTGCAGTGATTCTTCAGATAGGAGTTTATTTGTTATTTATTATTTTTATTTTTTTGAGAATCAAAGTTATGTTTTAGCATGTTCAAAGAGTCACTTACCACATAAGATGGCAAATACAACAACATGAACGTGTAAGTGAAAATTTTAGAGACATTAACACTATCCTGTTATTTTATTAGACCAAGAAAAGGTGGATGCCAGAAGAAGGAACAACAAAATTATTAGGATAAGCAAGAAACTAAATAGTGTAGGGCTTACCTCTTTCATCCAGGAATGGTAGGTTTCTCTTATATTCGTGTTCCTCCATGCATGGAGATCAAATATATTCATTCCATAAGCCCAAGCACATTCATCAGGGTCCAAATTCTTTGCTATGAGGGGATGTGAAAAATTGAAGTAGTTCTTGAGATGCTTGGACATTACCCACTCATCTTCACCTTTACAAGTTTCTACGGCTCCATTGACCTTTCCCTGAAGGTCAATTTCCCAAAGTGGAGACAAATCATGCTGAATTACAACATCATCATCTAAAAACACCACCTTGTCGAGGTTTGGAAAGAGCTGTTCAACAAAACCAATCAGCAAGAAGATTTTGGGGCAACAGATGAAGAAAACAAAAATACAAAAACTTTGGCCAACCTCAAAGGTTGGACTATGATACACTAGTTCATAGGAGGGAAAAATTAATGCTAAAGTTAGCAACAAAAACAATGAAGAAATTTTTGTTACCATTCCACATGCATTGGATCATCAAACTGCTATTTCTTTTTTCTGAAAAAATTGCCTAACTTCCTGTAACACATCATTTGTTATTCATATGCATCTTGCTTGTTCAATTTGTAAGTATCACACTTAATTCATATTTCAATATGTTAAAAATTTTGGAAACTTCAGTAATTCATAGGGCTCTCCCAATACAAATCAATGAATGTTATCAACAATCCCAGATACTTGTAAATCTACTAAAGTTAGATCCTGACTTTGTTTGGCTGGTGAAGAACTATAATTTCCAGTGAGATCAGGTGAGTTTCTACCTTTGAGAAGATGAATTAATCCCTCAACAACAATGCCTCATGAATTAGAGTTTGTTCGCTTGCTTTTTTTTATCCTTTAACATCTTCAGTTCCCTAGTTCTTCTATAATAAACCATACACATCATAATTCATTAGTCTCCTAGTAAGACAACAGAAAAGATAAACTTCATATGAGATTACCTCGGGTATGTATATCCGAAGATGGTTAAGTAACGATATATACTTCGGACTTCTAGCCTGCAATTTAGAAGCAAATCTCCGAGGTGTTGTATCACTAAGATTTGCCCCTGCAATATGATTCCCATGGTAATAATCCCTGATACCATTATGATTCTCCACAGCTTCAAGCACTGGAACATTCTCTCTTGTTAACCAGTCAAACTGGTGAACACCCTTCACTTCAACAATAGCAGGGGAGGCTGGGTTTAGTGCAAACCATGAATGCATACCCGCATAGGTTTTCTTGTCAGTGATGATGTGAAAAACTATCCTGTCAGGCTTTAGAGATGACTGGACAGTAGAAGTGACAACAACTGAGGCAGCCAAAATGTTATCAGTTGAGAGGACAAAGTGGTGATACGAGTTGTCAGAGAGCAAAGGAAGGAACTCTGGAGAAGGCAACTGTGTACGTGCATGAGCATTAGAAGAATATTCATCAGTCAGACGTAGAGAGAGACAGTGGATGCTTTTGGGGATGGAACTTGCAGCAAAGTGTTTGTTCATCAGCTCTGCAAATTTAGATTCCCTAATTTCTCTTTCCAATTTTTCCATCTGTGAAAGATAATAAAAGAATGACATCAGTTAAAAATATTTTCTTAACATTCCATCAGATTTTTGTTTCTTATTTTCTCTTGGAGGAGCATGGGTAACTGCACTCTCTAACATGCATTTATGCATAAATGTTGACATAGGATAATAAGAAAAGAGACTAAATGAAAATGAAGTTGATGGATCGATCATGACATAACAAAAGAAAGTATATACAAATTTTACATCCACTTCAATGAGACAAAGTATCATGAACATGTTGCAGTTAAAATATCTAAACTTAACATACAACAGTAGTAGTCCCATGACTGCAGCATTCCAGCTCCATCATAGTTGAGTACAATAATTCAATTTATTTTTGAATAATGAAAAAGTCATATCAATAGCATGTTTTCCCAAGAAATAACTTAATTTAATATATAATATATATGTATATATAAACACACACACAAGAATAGCAGAGAAAGAACATGAGGTAAGGAGTTTCCTCCGGGAAAGGGGCCACGACCAGAAAAGGAGGCTGCAAAATAATTATTAGAGCACATCATTAAGAAACAATTGATGGTATCTCCACAGTCAGCAAATTGTACAACACCGCGATTCATGACATTAGCCAATGTACTACCAAACCATGTGAAAACTGCCCCATCTTTTGCCTCTGAAAGACCAAAAATAATTATAGCATCCCAAACATGCTAGAATTATTACAATAGTACGACCTAGAGAATAGAAATGTAAAGAGGTCCTGTGGACACATCCTGTGACAACCCTACCAGTATGCCAAGCAAGCAATAAATCAAAACTCAAAATCAGATGCTCACCAAGAGAAAGTCAGTTATAAAATAAGCAACAAGTATAGTTGATATAAAAGAAGTGTCAGACGTGGCATGAAAGGTCTCAAAATTATGGCCACCTCATTTATTACAAGGTCAAAGAAAATAGTCAATTAGAAAAGCAAAAAGGATAAGTTTGAAGCTCGAATTAGTGATCTATATAAATGAAGAGATCAGACGGTACAGCATAAACATATAACAACTTGAAGTCCATCATCCAATGTAATTTTTTAGGTTTAGAATAATCTTCAATGATTGGGAGATTGGGTCAGATAATTTATTTGAGCATAGATTGAATTAGCATTTTAGTTCTAACAAAGTATTGATGAATGAAACTGACAAATTATTTTCTAGCACGCACTAATTGAATAGCAATAGTTCTAATTCTCTTAAATCTTCTCTTTAGTTGTCTATAAAATTTTATCATGCAATAATTTAATAGCAATAGTTCATAGCATGCAGAGAACACTTCTGGCAAATCATTACTTGATAGAATACTCATGGGCAAAATTTCAAGTATCATCTATTACCCAATCCCCTCGCTTTAGAATCCCTTTTCTTTCTTTCTTTCGCTGGTGAACCAAAAATAGAAACAATTACTATTAGAGGCGTCACCCAAATATCATATATTTCTCCACTTCAAAAATTTCCAAATGTTAAGATTTCCATTTAACAGAAAACAAAAACAAGAACCAAGAAAGTTAAAATCTAATTCCTGTCTAACAGCCCTCATTCAGGGATATAACTAGTTTAGAACAAGATTAAAGGAGCAGAAACAAGTCCAGAGCCATGAAACTAATACATATTAGTCAACCCTGCTCTCCTCCAAGAAATTAAGAATAAGGAAATGAACCAAATCTGAAAGTAATTATGTCCATGTTTGAATAACTTGACACATACCATAGCCCTCAACATGAACGCAAATGTCCTTGCATCATACTGATTGTTCTTCATTTCAGAAACAAGGTGATTAAAAGAAGCCGGAAGCTTTACACCATCTGGGATTTCCTCATTTTTTACTTGATTGAGTATCTTGTAAAAGTCTTTAACAAGCCTCTGTTGCATCATCACCACAGGCATAAGTATTCAATTTGTAATAACCATTAACAAAATTATCCAAAAGTAGGAGAGCAGGTAATATACTTAATCTGAAACTGTGAAGGATGAAGGAAAAAGCTTACTTACCCCTGAATCATCTACTCTTCCAAGAAGCCTTGGTCCTAACCGCCTACCTAAACAATCTGTAGAAAAATAGCAAAGTAAGAACAAGAATCAAGTATCCAGCACAAACACAGAAACATCATCATGGAAGGAAATCCTAGATCCAGATCCCAGGACATAATAGAGTGTAGACACGCTACAAGCAGATCCAGACTGCTCTGTAACATTTAAATAATTTGAATTAGAAACACTGGTGAACAAAATTCACAGTATAAGGGGGATTAAAAAGAAAATGAAATAGCCAGGAGAACAAAATAAATAAATAAATAAATTGTGATTTTTTCTTTTTTGAACCACCACAAATTGTGATTAAGAAGTCTTTATCTGTTTAAAGTATCAGCAAATTGCTATTAATCTAGTTTTGAATCTACCAAGTAATCAAATTCTATTTTATATGATATTGGCATGCATGGACTAAAACTCATTCTTCATCCAGATTGTAATCTGCAATAATAATCAAAATTCACGTGCAAAAGTCCATCAAATCTTCATTTAGCTCATATTTATCATAAATAGTAATCAAAATATAATCTCCCAGAATTCATAAATTAATGAATTTGAAACCTATCCCCTATCAATTTACAAGTGCAAAGCCTAATTGGTTAAAACAAATGTGCAAACATGGGTGAAAAACGAATGAAAATGGAAGAATCCAGGAATTAACCATGCTTAATCAAGAAGTCCAAAGCTAAGTTAATCGAATGAAATATAATCAGCTTAAGAAGTTACTATGGCAACAAATATAACATGCTACTGAATCAGAACAAGATCCATCATCCTCAATCTCAATTACAAATGCGAAAATCATAATCAAATGAATACAATTATACATACGAGTGTGCCTTATGTATGGTACGAACATTTGATGATTGATAATTTCAATTTCTTTACATCTTTTTCCGGCAATACCGTGTACTTTCTGCTCATGTAAATGATTAAACAAATTGAAAGTACGCGGTATTAGGATTGCAGAAAAAAGATGTAAACAAATTGAAATTATCAATCATCAAATGCTCATACCAGACATGAGGCACATTCATGTATATATACGCACCGGATGACACAAAAAGACACAAATGCATTACATGTGAAAAACAACCTTACCCCAGATCAAATCAGGATCCAAACACACCAGAACAACCACGACCAAATGCATACATACAGAAAATGAGAAAATCATGAAATTAGAAAGCAATCCCAACCCAAATCGAATAATGATCCATACACCTCGTCAAGCAACAATCACAATCAAAATAACCACAAAACTAAATATTTAAACACGTCAGAAAACCTTGAAAAGAAATTAAAAAAATAAAAATAAATAACCAACCAAACTCACCAAATGAGGAGCACTTATTGACTCCTTCAAGCGTAACCAGAGCAGTAAGAATGAATACAAAAGGTAACAAGAAAGCAAGAATGAGTATAGTATGAAAAAGGGTTCGATAAGAGATATGGCGAGCTGCGACTTTGATCTTCATTGAGTCAATAAATCCATTGTTGCCGCTCGAAGATATAGTGATGCTTCTCATGCTAGGAGAGATGTGAAGCTGCATATTCCTTTCCTATGCAGCCCCACCACTACAAACCTAGCTGCGGCAAACACAAAAGCAACAAATTCTACCTCCTTCCCTCCCAGTAATACCCCACCCACCATCAGATCCACAGCTATCTTTAATAATTTCCTCTTCACAGATAAGATTTCCTATCTGGGTTTTCCTGTTATGATATTTGCCTCTTTGTCCTTCCCTTGTTTGTGGTCTTCTCAAAGACCGCATTGGAGATTTAAGAACAACGATAATGATAAAATGGGCTTCTATATCTAAGCATCCAAGCAAGAAAGATTCAAGAATTCAATGGTTAATCGATATATCTTTAATGGTTTTCTTTTTATTATTATTATTATTATTAATATTATTTTCTCCTTCTGGCATGGATCAAGAAAGAGACGGAGAAAATGAAACAAAGAGAAGGAGAAAGGAGAGAGAAAACGGGGTTTGTTCTGTGCCTGTGTTTTTGTCCTTATTTCCTTTTTTCTCTTTTGTTGATTGGTTGGAAGGTGAGATTTTATTTATTTATTTATTGTGAAAAATAATGAATAAGTTTAAGAAAGTAATTAAGGGTATTTAAGAGTCAAAACCGTGTGTTTATTGTGATGGGTTTAGAGAGAGAGTTTGACCTTCGAGAGCTAAATTTAGATGTCTGTCTGTCTCCCTGTGTTTAAGAGCAACCACTTGGATTTGATTTCCTTGCATGGGTTTTCGAATTTTAGTTCATATCTCATCAGCCAAAATAATAATAATACTCAATTTCCCATATCACTTTATTTATTAATAATAATAAAAAAAAAAAGTGTGGCCCACCAACGGTTCTTCTCTTTTCTGTCATTGTGTTTCAAAATTACATATATTTTATGAAATTATGAATGTTTTTTTAGTGTTTTTTTTTATAATTTTAATGTATTGATATAAAAAATAAAAAATAATCTCAAAATATTTATCTTAATATATTTTAAAATATATATATTTTAAAAAAAATTACATCTAACACACACTTGATAAACCTCACTTTAAAAAAAAACTTTTTTTTTAAATGACATTGCAACTTTTTTTAAAAAAACCTTTGGAAGTAAAATTGGATAAAATTGGACAAAAAACAACGGGTCAACCCAAGGTAACATGATAGATAAATAAACTAGGCAATAAGGGGTAAGCCACTTTAAATTAACTAGTAAAACCCGTGATCAATGCCATAAAATAAAGAGAACTTGACAGAAACGAAATTAAAGAAAACTACAAAGCTAATTTTTTTATAAAAAAAATAATGTCAAAAGATAAAATAAAAAAAATAAGCTGCAAGAAAAAAATATCAACCAGCGTTAACTTTTTTAACTCACACACTCACACTGGTCTTTTTTCACGGGCGACCTGCCCACTCACGCTCACACTGGTCTATTTTTTATAGGCGACCTGCCCAAGTGGAACAAAAAAAAAGAGTAGTCTCATTGTAATGGGTGACCTACCCAAGCAGAAGAATGGTCTCATTGTAATGGGTGACCTACCAAAATAAAAAAAAAACATGGAGAATTTGGTCGCATTGTAATGGGTGACCTATCCAGCAAAATGTTGGTCTCACTGTAATGGGTGACCTACCCAAGGAAAAAGGAAAGAGTGGTCTCATTGTAATGGGTGACCTACTCAAGTGGAAGAATGGCCTCATTATAATTAGTAACCTACCCAGATAAAAACATGGAGAATTGGTCACGTTGTAATGGGTGACCTACCCAAAAAAAAGTTGGCGAAGGCTCAAAGGCGCTCTCTAAAGGAGGTAAGGTTAAAAAACGCACTACTTGAGAAGTTAAGGCTCAAAGGCGCACTCAAAATGAGGCAGGGTTAGAAAACGCAATACCCCAGAGATGGTGGCTCGAAGGCGCACTCAAAATGAGGTGGGGTTAGAAAATGCGCTACTTGAGAAGTGAGGACACAAAGGCGTACTCGAAATGAGGTAAGGTTAGAAAACGCACTACAAAAGAAGTGAGGGCTCAAAAGGCACACTCAAAAGGAGTGAAGGCACAAAGGCGCACTCGAAATAAGGTAGGGTTAGAAAATGCACTACCCAAAAGGTGATGATGAAACACCGATCTGACAATGTTGAAAACAATGCATTATGATCAATATGCATGTATACTTAACTAAGAAATATAGGTCCCCATTTCTTTATGGTGCCTTTCTTTTCTCAAAAGTTGGAGTGTTGACAGTACACTTCAATGACTTCTTCGCTCTTACTTACTTGAGTCATATCTTGTGATCTTGACCTCTAGGAAGGGCTTGGTATCATCATACTTCTTTGTCCTCCGCCTTTTATCTCAAGGGTTTCCAATTTTGCCCAGCATTTTTTTTTTTATTTTTAGAAAGGGAATCATGGATCTAGCCCTACCATGCATTTTTTAATTGCCCCACAGCTTGATCATGCCCCCAAGTATTCAAATCGGGTTTAGGGATGAGGTTATGTGAAGGAAGGTTTGACAAGGAGTTGTTTTCATGCAGAATTTTTGGAATTTCATAACTATTCCAGACATAAAAATCATTTTGACATCGAGTCAAAGCAAACTTTTTTGAAGAAATTCAAGTGATTCCTATGGAGAGGTTTTCAGAAGTGATGAAAACTTTTTGTTTTGATTTTGGTGAAAAATATGAAGTGACATTTGGTTGGTAAAAAAGGTTTCAGATTTAATTTGAGGGTTTCAAAGAACCAGTGTTCAAAGCATTGATTTTATTTGCATGAATAATGACTTGGTTTGCATGAGAAAACACTGCCTACCTATCTAGATTGCTTGCCTTTGATCAGAAATGGCTTGATTAGGCACGTAATGTAGGCTTGGGCTATTGGTTATGAAGAATAGGATATTTGCAAGCTCAAAAGGTGTTTAAAGGATTTCAAGACTAAAGATCACTTGTGCTTGTTTCTTAACCTTTTGTCATTTGAATTTATTTTTGAAATGGTCTATCGTGCCCCCTAGTGTTGGGCTTGGGCTCTTTCTCTTCATTCCTTACTTGATCGAGCATCATCATTTCAGTTATTTTTTTGAAGCTCAGATCTTTTGGATTTTTCTTCATGCCCCCAGTTTTGTTTGGGCACCTTTAATGATTGAGAATTTTCTTTTATGCCCCCTAGTGTTGCTTAGGCACTTTCAATCATTAAGGTTTTTTTTTTTTTGCTTACTTGCTATATCTCTCGCACTTGCCCCCAGTGTGGGGTGTGATCCTAACCAAGATTATTTCCAAAAAACTACTAGGCTCAAAAGAGGACTACAAAGGATATAGTTTTAGCTTTATGAAAGGATTATCAAAGATGACCTTTTTTCATCTCAAATGCAGGCATTAAGGATTGGTAAGCCTTGCTTTTATGCGAGTATGCAAAGTGATTTCTCATTAAAAACTCAGCTTTTGAGTCATTTAATGGGTTTTTTGTGTTGTTTTTTTTCCTTTTCTTTTATTCCAGGTTTTTTAGGTGTATGATTACCTTTCTAAGGAATCACTTGAATTTCCAGAACTTGTTTATTTAAACAAACACCAATATGATTTCTGTTTTGTACTAAAATTTGAATTCCCAAAAATCCTTGTGAACATGTGAGATCATGCATTTGTTTTGGGAAGAAAAGGGAAAACACCAGTGGTTTCATAAGTAAAAATTGACTCAGTGTGTTATTTGCATGAAACAACAAGAAAAATGAAGGCATGTCTTGAACATAGGAAAACACATGATCTTATTAATAAGAAAGACTCATTTGACAGAGAAAATCTTGTGGCATTTTAAGCCAAATTACCAACAAAAATTGGAACAAGTTGAAACAAAAAATCAAGAAGTTTTGCAGGCATGATCGAACAGAGGTAGTTATTTTTTGGCAGAACAAGAACAGGCTTCATTCTGCAATGGTGGTGCAATTCCCCTTCGGATTATGTTGAGGCTCTTGACCATATTTGCCCCCCAATTTCTTCGGGTTTCAATAAAGATGATAGGTCAGTTGGAAGAAACTTTACTAGAGTTATTTCTAAGTATTTGCTCGAGTAAGCTAGAGGCGAGTCAAACTTTTGTTCAGAGACTCTAACTCTTCTTGAAAATAGGCGTCACGGTGAGCGCGCTTTTCATCTTCCATATTTCTCGCTCGAAGTCGGGTGTTGTAGATTCTTTGGGGACCTATATTTCAACCTGATGCATGTATGTATGTTATTTACAATGAATGGATGTATGTGTACGATACAAATATATGTACATGTGTATTAGGGAGTTCATACTCTAAGGATAGGTTTGGGCCATTACATGACGGGTGGCTTTCTACCTGGTCTCAAAAAAGGTCTCTTACTGTCCCAGTGATTACCCTCATAAAGGCAATATGGGGGCTCAGTAGATAATGGGATGGCATGTGCACCAATCATTACCAGTCTAAGCACTCAGCGAAGAGTTGGGGTTTACACAAACTTAAACCTTGACTAAAAGTTGTAAGGTAAACTACTAGTCCCCCACTTAACCTAAATTTTTTTAAGTATAATTCCCCTCAAATGTGAATGATGCATGAAATAATTTTATACAATGCATGAACAAATATGTATAAAATTAAAGCGTATGAGCAAATGAGAATGAAAATTAACAATAACATAAAAGCAAACAATAAAACACGATGATCAGACAAAAACAAAGCTTAGTCCACAAGGTCCCTAGTGGAGTCGTCATTATGTCGCACGTATACGGCGTCGCGGCGATCACCCACCACCCTTATCAGGTGTGGTATGTCTATCTTGGCAAATATGAAAAGACAAGGAATTCTTGTCTTTTATTAGTGGAAAAAATGGAATGGGAGTCGCCACCTAGTATTTTGGTCATTAGGAACCCTAACTGGTCTCAGAGATCGGGTACAGAGACTGGTTCTGTAAAGGGAAAGTATTAGCACCTCAAATACGCCCTACCTAAGGTAAGCTGCATTGTTTTATTGTCTGATAAAAAATCTAAGGTCTTATCATGTCGGTCCTTTTATGGTTCAAGAAAAGTCCTCCTTAGTAAGAAGGTTCTTATCTTATGGGGTAAAACCTAACCGTTCTAATGTCTATAAAAAAACTACTTTTTTAATATCGGGAATATATTTTATGTATAAATTCATAATCTCAGACATTAAAACAAAACAAAATATTTTTTTTGAAATATTGGCCGAGTTCTCGTGACTTTAATAAACTGGTTATTAAAGCCAAAATGCATGCTAAAATATATTTGTTTTTGAAGTTTTCTTTGTTGTATGAAAATATGATGTAATTGTTTTTGAGACTTGGCCATATACATGAAAACAAAAATATTTTTTTAAGTTTTGACGAAAACTGGGTATTTTAATACCAGATTTGTATTTTTACGATATAAAAATACAAACCAATATTAAGCAAAATTTAGTAAAAAAAATACGCGGGGAAATCATAATTTTTTCTTAAAATTTTTTTTTGAATTTTTTTTGGACTGGGCCGAACCTAGCCCACTCATTTTGTCCGGCCAGTGAACAGTGGAGAGTGAATTAATTCACTCTCCACTATTCACGCAGAACAGTGGAGAGCGACCGGAGAAGAAGCAAGAGAAGGAAACTGACCGGGTAGCGCTGGTGGCTCGCGATGCTGGTCGCGATGGCGCTGTTGTCGCGGTGGACGGCTGTGATGGCAGACGATGGTTCTTCTTCTTCTCTCCTCTGCTTCGCTGCTTCTTCTTCCTCTGTTTTTCATTTGTTCTGTCAACAATATGCTTCCCTCTCTGCGGTGGTCTCGAGCGGTGCAGTTAGTGACGGCCAAGAGGAAGAATGGCGCGGGGGCCGATGATTCTAGACGACGAAGAGAGAGGCGCCGGAGAGAGAGGTTACTGTTCTTCTCTCTATTATCTGTTTTTTTTTCATCCCCTGTATTCTGTTCTTTTCACCTTTCTTCTCTCGCCAGCACCAATCCCACTCTCTCTTTCCCTGGTTCTGCTGGCGGTTGCTCCCGGTGCTGCTGGTGGCGGTGGAGAAGAAGAAACAGTGGTGGTGCCCAAGGGGGTGAGGACGGTTCTTCTTCTTCTCTGTGTAGAGACCGTAGTCTCTGTTTTTCCTCCCCACGTCTGTTTTCGCTTTCTCTCTGTTTTTTTTTGTTTCTGCAGCTTGCTTCCCTCTTTTCTCTAAAAAAAAAAAAATCCTCTCCACTCTTCTTCCTTTCCCCTATATTTATAGGCAGCCGGGGGAGAGGTTCACCATACCTTGTCCAAGTGCAAGGCATGGTGGTGTGGGATGGCTCCTGTGTAGCCGCTGCAGGGCATGGCCTTCCTCTTCCTTCGTCATGGTGGCAGGGTATGGTGGGGTATGGGTAGTGCCGGGTTTCTTGGGTAAGTGGAGGTGGTAGAGAAGGAGATGTTAAGCGGGAAAAGGAGATTTAAAATCTTCTTCTTCGCTGCCTCTGCATGTGCAGGGAAGAAGGAGAATAGTGCCGTTCAAAACGGCACTATTTGACTGTTTTTTTAAAAAAAATAAAAGAAAATGTAATTTGGAAGAACCTAAAAATGGATTATGACAACATAGATCACGAGTTTAATAGGTTAATTCGGGTAATTTTTTCTGGCTATTTTTTCTAATTAATTTTTTTATTTCATCTTTCAACATTGGATTGGTTGAAAATTAAGATTTGTAATTTTTTTATTTACTTTCTATGGGGTTATCTTGATTTCATTACCCAAGTCGCGGGTTTGGTTAGTTGACC